>Ga0129333_10001267_pt1 | contig 22647 bp, 12 predicted proteins | sample CPB6_08_DNA_FD_94474 | JGI IMG/M metagenome (GOLD analysis project Ga0129333, IMG submission 94474) | Freshwater to marine salinity gradient microbial communities from Chesapeake Bay, USA - CPBay_Sum_0.6_0.8_DNA | ecosystem: Environmental > Aquatic > Marine > Coastal | place: USA: Chesapeake...
TACTGGAGTTGTAAAGCTTGGAGCCGTGGTACTGTTTCTGCAGGCTTAGGTACTTAATCAAATAAATATAATAATTAGATTTCATTTTTAAGGAACCAAAATGATTAGAATTACTAACAATCTTTTTGAGTCAATTCAAAAAGTTATGCAAGGCGAGACACAGCCTGCACCAAAAGTAGAAACAAAAGAAGTAGCCGAAGGCCAAGTAGATAAAGCTCACTATTGTGCTACTCATGTAGAACATCCTATTTTCGGTGATGGTGAATGTATTGCTGAGGCACATGCTGATCCAGATGCTGACGGTAACATTGAATGGTATACTGTACAATTTAGCGACGGTGTTCGTAAAGTATATACCGAGGCAATGAAAGTTAAAAAAGCTAAGATGCATGAGCATGCTGAAGTAACAGATGAAGAATTAGAGCAAATTGATGAATTGTCGCCATCAACCCTGACGTCTTATAGACATAAAGCTAGAAATAGTGAATTAAGAAGTGCAGAAACCGCTCGCCGTGATACTGAGATAAGTCAGCAGACAACAAATCCTACAGTGAAAGCTAAATCTGCTGCTTATGCCGCTCAAGCTCAGGCAACAGCTGAAAAACGACGTGCTGGTCAGCAAAAAGCAACTAGTCGTCTATCAAATATGGAAGAAGGCGCAATGAGTGGCCTAGATGCTGATCGTAAAGATAGGGCATATCAAACACGTCAAGCTAAGACTACAATGAAGCACATTAGTAACCCAACACCAGGCGAAACGGCTGCTGCTAAAGATATCAAACCTGGTATTGCTGGTTATAGAGACCGTATCGCTATACTTAAATCTGCTCAAGCAAGAGGCGGTTTAAAGGCAGAAGGTATGGATCCAGTGGGTAAAGAAGATTCCGATATAAACAATGATGGTAAAACAGATAAGTCTGATTCTTATCTACATAACCGTCGTAAAGCTATTAAGGCTGCAATGAAAGAAGAAGTTGAAATTGTTTATTACGTTGAAGAATCACTAAAGGTTGAAGTTCCAACAGAACCAACTTATGCTGATTATCTAGAAGCGGCAAGAACTTTAGCAGATGATACAGTAAGCGAAAAAGAAATTATTGCTGTAGCATCAGAAGCATTTGATACAAATGATTTTGATATTATTCTAGAAGCTGCTATGTCCAAAGCACAAAAGAAAGATGTCAAAGATAAAATGAGTTATTATTTTGGTCCTGAGAAAAAGGCAAAACCTGCCCCAACTTCTACATCTTCGACCACATCTAGTTCTGGTAACTTCGCAATGAAGAAAACTGCAACAGGTACCGTATACCAGCGTAAGTTGAAAGACAACGAAGGTCAAGGTACTACGCAGGCAGAACGTAGAACAATGAAGAGAATTGCTTCTAGAAGCAAATAAATATTCAAAAGGGGAAAAAGATGTCTCAATGGGGCAAATTAGATAGAATAAATCTAAACGGTGTAGTTGCTACTGCTAATTTGAATAGCGCCACCGTTACTACTACGACAAGCGCTTTTGTTACTGCTAATGTTAAAGTAGGCGATGCTTTATTAATAGAGAATGTTGCTTATAGAGTAAATCAGGTAACCAATTCTAACACTATTGTTTTAGATGTGGCGTTTACCAGTGCAAACTCTGCAGCATTGACTCTTGGTGTGCAACAATCACCTAAAGAGCTTACTACCTTCGGTTGGGGTAATGCTGCAGTAGGACTTTGGAATTCTAAGCGCAATGTATATGGCGTAGACAGAACTGAAGTTGGTTTGGCGGTAAATAAAGCAAATGGCTTTAGTCATACCGGTTGGACCAGATATGAAAGATATGTTTCATCAGATGGATCAGTTAGAAACAAATCAGAAGTATTAGTTGCCATGTCAAAGAACTTTAATGCTAATGATGCTGGCACACTACAAACTGATGCTAATGATAATACTGTATTGAAGAATTCATAAAAAAGAAAAAAATCTAAATGGCTGATTTAAAAGTATCTGAATTAGAATCGGCTAATGCATTAGGTGGAAGCGATCTACTCTATGTAGTACAGGACGGCACTAGTAAAAAGATAGCAGCTAGTGCTTTGTTCTCGACAGTTTCCGATCCTACATTAGTCGGTAATATTCAAATTGGTGGTGCAGTACAGACATTAACTACTGCAGGTACCGTCAGTGTCAGTGTTCCAAGAACATTGTTAATTGGTGGACAATCTGCGAATACCTTAGAGATAGTTAATGGAAACGTATTGCCAGCCACTATCTTTTTGTATACTCCGGGTGTTTCTGCTTCAGGTACGGGCCTTAGATTTACTGAAGGTACAACTAGCACTGAAACAATTACTGTTTCTTATGCTAATAATAAAATTAAACTTAATGGATTCTTCCCTAATGAATGGGCAGGATCAGGTTTCGGTAAACCGTTTCCATATGGTTTAAATTTTGTTAAAGGTTCTAAATACATATTTGATGTTAGTGATCCAACTAACATTGGTAATGTATTATCCTTCTCTACTGCTATAGATGGTACTAATAATTCTGGTACCGGCACAAATTACACTGCAAACATTTCTCGCAACGGTACTTCTGGTACTGCGGGTGCAAATATTATTTTTACTCCGGGCAATGTTTCAATTGACACTGGTGGTATTAATCTTTTAGATATACCTGATGGATATGATGGTCAGTTAAAGATCATCACTATGACAGAGACTAAAGGCGGTTCTTTTAGTTTAGTAAGCAATATTATTAATAACCTTAATATTAGCTTTACTAAAACAGGCGACTCTGTTCTTTTAATTAATTCTGGCAATATTTGGACTATTGCTGGAACAACACCTGGATTCCAATCATCATTTACCGGTACTTCTGATACAATACCAGAAGGTATTACTAATCTATACTACACAAATGCCAGAGCAAGATCATCACTTACTGCTGGTACAGGTATAGATTATAATAAGAGCACGGGTGTTATTACAGCTAATGTTGCTGCTTTAGGCAATATCAATATTAGTGCTGTTGCTACAACTGATCAAATTAATGAAGGCGTTGCTAATCTATACTTTACTAATGCAAGAGCAATTGCTGCAATAGTTAATAGTACAGCATTATTAAATTCTGGAGCAGTTGGTAATGTAGCTAATGTTATATTCGTTGCCACAAATGGTGATGATGCCAATCCTGGTAACTCGATGGAAAGGCCACTTGCCAATATTCATACTGCATTGTCCAGAGCTAATGCTTGGACAACAGTGAGAGTTATGTCTGGGCAGTATACACTTTATAATCAACCTGTTACGATCAAGAGTAGAGTTGCATTAGTTGGGGACAACTTAAGAACTACTTCAGTATATCCTGAAAGAGCCAATGTAGATATGTTCTACGTTAATAATGGTTCTTATGTGACTGGTTTTACATTTAGAAATCATATATCTCCAGCTGCAGTATTCTCATATAATCCAGATGGCTCTGCTGGTTATATTTCAACTAGCCCATACATTCAAAACTGTTCTTCTATAACATCTACTGGTACTGGTATGCGAGTTAATGGCGCATACGTTACCGGATTAAGATCAATGGTGTGCGATTCCTATACCCAAACAAATGAAGGTGGTATCGGAATTCATATGTTGAACAGAGGTTATACTCAGTTAGTATCTGTGTTTACTATTTGCTGTAACATTGGTATTCTTTGTGAAGAAGGTGGTTTCTGTTCTATCACTAACTCTAATACATCTTTTGGTACATATGGTTTAGTTGCCAGAGGTGTTAGTGAAAAGTTATATTCTGGTAGAATATCATCATTAGATACAGATAACCCTTCGACATTTACTATAACCGATCTATATAATACACTTGGTACAGCACAAAAACCAAATTATGGAGATGCTTTATTAATAGCAAACTTCAATCAGACAAAGTGTTCAAGAGATACTGGTCTTATAGTTGATGCATTATTATTTGATTTGGTAACTGGTGGAAATACTGAAGTAACATTCGCAGGTTTGCAGTATTATTCTCAATCAGAATCAGCAATCCCTGGTCAGTCAGTGGAAACTATTGCTGCAATTAATTATGCTAAGAATTTGTCTACTAATGTTATAGTTAACAATGTAATTACCCCAGTATATCAGACTGCTAATATACAAGTTATTGATAATACTGTTATTTCTTCAAGCGCAGCTAGAAATAAAATAGGTATTGAGTTTGATTTAATTACTGATATTATACAAAATGGAACTGTTGGAGTTACTGATAGAATAGTACCCCATACATATCCAGGTAACACTAATGCTCTTATTAACGGTGCAGCAAATCTATTAATAGTTAATAAGAACTTCATTCAATCTGAAGTAGTAGCATATGTACAAAATGTATATCCTACATTCTCATTCAATACAGCGAAATGCTTTAGAGACGTAGGTTACATTGTAGACAGTGTGGTATTTGATTTAAGATTCAATGGCAATAAACAGGCAGTAACATCTGGCGTATATTATTATAACTATAATGCCAATTCATCTCAAATAAATAATCAAGTAGTACAGACAGCAAATGCTTTTGATTATATTAGCACATTAATTGATAACATTATTACTGCAAATACTTCTGGTTATACGACGTATCAAAATGTAGTGACGCAAAATACTACGGCTGCTCCTGCAGTTGCTAATACATTTGTGTTATCGTTCTTAAGAGCGGATATTGATTTCTTATCTAATATTATTACTACAGGTCCAAGTGTAACTGGCGCTAAACGCCCAATTAGTTTAACGGTAAATAATACACCTAACATAGTTAATGCAGCAAAATTAATTTATGCTAATAGAGATTTTATAAAAGCAGAAGTATTAGAATATACGAATCAAAATTGGGCTAATATTAGTAATGGTACATCAACATTCTATACAGTTTTATCTGCTACAGATCTTTTAACTGGTGCTAATGTCGGATTTTCACCAACAAGTACAGTAACTATACTTGAAACTCCTGTAGATGTTATACTTGCTAATAGTCGAGTATCATTCCATCAGCCAAGTTATATTTCAGCATCGAGTCATACAATGGAATATGTTGGATCTGGTGATGCATTAAATACTGCATTACCTTATTTAGGTGGTGTCCCGGTACAAGTTAATGAGGTTGTTGAAGAAAGAGGTGGTTTAGTGTTCTATACTAGTACAGATCATTTAGGTGATTTTAGAATTGGTGATAATTTTACAATCAATAGAGTAGATGGAACAATTACAGGTAGAACATTTACTAAAGCATTGTTCTCTGTTCTTACACCATACATCCTAGCAATCGAAGGTTAAAAATGGCAACAGCATTAAATGTATTTAGAACAGTGACAGCAAATTTATTTACCGGGGGCAATGTTCTATACACTGCTCCTAGTAGAAAAACATCAATTGTATTGATGATTCAAATTGCCAATTTATCAAATGCAACTGCTAATGTAAGTTTTTATCATAGAGCAAATTCTGCTCTTGGATTTTCAAATGTAGCTTTAGCAGATAAATTTGAGATACCAGCGGGCGATGCAGCAAGTGTTATAGGCGGAGGCACAGGTAAATTAGTTCTTGAGACAGGGCAAAGTGTTTTTGCGAGAGCTGGCACAAATAATGCATTACAATTAGTTATGAGCATTTTAGAAACAGCAAATGACTAGATTAATTTCAGGTAGAGTAAAAAAGATACCGAGCGCTAATGTTAGCGCTTCTAGGTATCAATTTATAAAATTAGAGGAAACAGAACCAGATTTAGGCTTGCCTAGATTCAGTGGCCAAGCTCTATTCTCTAATGTAGATGGTTCAAGATACTGGGGAAACGTAGTTGTTACAGGCGGCGGCGGTTCTGGTACTTCTGCATTTTCAGAAACTTCTAATGTAGCTAATGTAGCATCAAGTTTAGTAACAGGTTCAAATGTAGTATTAAATGTAGCTAATGTAACAAGTTTATCAACTAGTAATTTATTATTATCTGGTTATAATGGTGCCAATATATTACCAAGTTTTGCTGGTAATATAGGGCAAGTTGTAGTTTCTACCGGCGGTTCGGGTGCAGTATGGTCAAGTAAATTTTACTTTGGAACTTTACCACCAGATTTTCCATTTTACGGTGATATTTGGTACGACACCACAGATTTTAAATTATACATGTGGGTGACTGATGGAGCAGGTGATTATTGGTTTGATTTCTTACCACCAACGTTTTAAGAATTAAGGACGAGTAATGCCTTTTCCAACACCAGCGACTAATGGTCAAACATATACCGCGGGCGGATTTGTATACACATATAATGCTGCTAGAAAAACCTGGGTAAAAACAGGTTATGCGACTGCTGTTGTAGTTGGTAATGTTTCTATATCTCCAAATACATCAACCATTACAGTAGGAAACGTAAGTGTTTCTGCTAATGGTATTGTGGCAGGCAATACTGTTATTACATCAAATGCTATTACTGTTGGCAACACTAGCATTACAGCAAATGCCATAACAGTTGGTAATACAAGCATTACAGCCAATGCTGTAACTGTCGGCAACACAAGTATTACAGCTAACGCTGTTACAGTCGGCAATACAAGTATCACATCTAATGCCATCACGGTTGGCAACACTAGCATTACATCTAATGCAATAACCACAGGCAATACAACAATAACATCTGGTGGTATTACTACTGGCAACACTACCGTTACACCTCAAGGTATTACAGTTGGTAATACTAGTGTAACAGCTAATGGTGTTACTGCAGGCAATGTTACCATATCTAATAATGGTATAACTGTAGGTAATGCATCTATCTCAAGTAACGGTGCTGCTGTTTTTACTACCATTACATCTGGGCAGTTTACAGGTAATATCTTTAGCTCAAACGTTATTGAGAATACTAATTTATTCTTTACTAATGCTAGAGTATTTTCTAATGTAGCATTGATGTCAATCAAAGATTTGGTTGATGTTGAATATCAGACCTCGAATGTTGCTGCAGACAATTTTGCTGGTGCAGGTTATTTTTTAAATTGGAACGGATCAAATTGGGTACCATTTAATTTTGCTAATGCACTTGCTCCATCATTTGTAGAAACTGCAGGTAATGCTTATTTCGTTTACAATCTAGATAATTTAAATTCTAATGAGTTACCTGAAGGCAATATTAATCTTTATTATTCAAACGATAGAGTTTATTCTAATGTAATAGCAATACTTGAAACATATACAGGAAATGTAACTGCTACAGCATTTGTCGGTGACGGTTCTAGATTAACTAATATTTCAGTAAGCGCTATTGCCAATTCTATTACTACATTATTTGGTAATACTACTTCCTTTAATCAAAATGTAGTTGTAAATACCGCAGTTATAACTAGTGCCATTTTTGCTAATATATGGAACAATCTATACGCAAGTAATATTATTGAAAATGGTGATACTACAAATGGTAATGTATTCTTTACAAATACCAGAGCAAGAGGTGCTTTAACTGCAGGTCAAAATATTAACTATGATAGAAGCACTGGTATAATTAGTGTTGCTAATAGTTTAGTTATAGACACATTATCTGCCAGAGAAGGTGTATTCTCTGGTAATCTAACAGTTCTTGGTAATCTAATTACCATATCATCTAATTCCACTACAGTTTCTGAATCACTATTCTATCTAGCTAATGGTAACACTTTAAATGATGTAGTTGATATTGGTTTTGTTGGCACATACAAAGATGGTGGTGGAGTACAAAGACAAACAGGCTTCTTTAGAGATGCCACAGACAAGACATATAAGCTATATCAAAACGGTATTTACCAGACAGGAAGCGTAGTCAACGTTAACGATGGTGGATTCCAATTTGCTAATTTAACTGTTGATACGTTATTCGGTGCTGTAGACTGGGCTAATATTACTAATAAACCTGATCCAGTTATTACTGTTTCGTTAGATGGTGATGTAATTGGTAATGCTAGTACAACACTTAGGGATTTGGCTAGCAACTCTATTACAATCAACACAATTATTAAACCAAATTCTGTTGAACTTGGTGTTGATACATTTGGTCAGTATGTTGGTAATTTATTAGCTGGTAATGGTATTGTAATTACTAACTCTGGCGGTGAGAATTCTACTCCGACAATTTCTGTAGCAAATATTGATACTATACTTATCAATACAATTACAAATCTCGGATCAAGATTAGACTTAACTACTTCTAATATTATAGAAGGAACTAATCTTTACTATACAAATGCAAGAGTATTAAGTAACGTATCTCAGATGAGTGTTAATGTCCTGTTGGATGTTGACTTATCTGGAGTTACAACAGGCAACACCTTAGTTTGGGATGGTACTAAGTTTATACCTGGCACTGCAGGTATCGCCGCAGGTCAAGCTGTAGGTATCGCAAATGTAGCTACTCTAGCTAATGTTGCTGCAGTAGCAAATGCTGTTTTAACACTTAGTAACTTTACTACAAGTAATCTTGTAGAAGGTTCTAATCTATATTTTACTAATGCTAGAGTTATAGCAGCAGTTGATAATTCTGTTTTAGGTAATGTTTATATTGCCAATTTGACCGCAGGTAATCTAGCATATGCTGGTAATCTAACGGTTGGTAATATTGTTAGTGCTCATGGTTATATTCAATTAGACAATGATACAAGAAATACTATTATTCAATCTGGTATTTGGTCATACAGATTTGATGATGATGGTAATTTCTATGTGCCAAATATTATTGTTACCGGTTCTATATTTGGAAATGTTTCTGGTAATATTAATGTTGGTACTCTTTCACAAGAACAAGTACAAGACTTTGCTGCTCCGTTATTAATAAATGGTACACATTCTGGTATCACATTCACTTATGATGACGAATATAATAGAATCAACGCCACAGTAACTGGTAGTGGAGGCGGAGGTGGAACTAGTGGATCAGCAAATGTTTCAAACTTCTCAAATGCTAGTGGAATAGCTAATGTAGCTTATTTTGCTAATGCTGCTGGGTTTGCTAACACAACTAGTTTTGCTAATGCTGCTGGTTTTGCTAATACAACCAGTTTCGCAAATGTGGCAGGAACTGCTAATACTGCTGGATTCGCAAATACTGCAGGAACAGCTAATGTAGTATTAAGTATAAGTAATTTTACTACAAGTAATCTAGCAGAAGGTTCAAATCTTTACTATACTAATGCAAGAGTGTTAAGTAATGTAGCATTGATGAGTATCAATGTTTTGGCAGATGTTGATACCTCAACTACCTCAATTGGTGATGTGTTAAGATGGACAGGATCAACTTGGTTGGGGACTAACCCAACTCTTTTAGGATCTGTTAATTTTGCTAACATTTCTTCAGACGTAATACCTACAGTACCCGATACATATGATCTCGGAAATACAAATAATTTCTGGAGAAGTGTATATTCGGCAGAAGTAAATGCTATAACTTATAAAAACTTTGATGGTACAGTATTTGTTCCTAATTTATCCAAGTTAGCCAACACTGCTAATAATGCTAATACCGCCAATACTGCTAATGTAGTATTAAGTATAAGTAATTTCACTACAAGTAATCTTGCAGAAGGTTCTAATCTATATTTTACCAATGCTAGAGTCGTAGCAGCAGTTAGCCAAGCTAATATTACTAATATTAGAATAACTGGCGATATAATTGCTGCAAATGTTAGAGTGTCTGGTAATATAGATGTTGCTGGTAATATTGTATTGGGTGCTGCAGGAACTATTACTGGTACTGTTGGTGATAACACTACGACTATTGTTTCAGGTATTTACCAAAGCAGATTCACAGACGAAGGTGTTGTATATGTACCAAATGTTTCTGCATATACTGTTACTGTTGCCAATGTGCTTGGAGTAAATGGATTAGTAAATCTAAGTACTTCAACAAGAATTTTAGGTAACATATTACCTATAGCAGATGGCACATATAATTTAGGTAGCCCAACCAATAGATTTAAAGGTCTATATATCGGTGGTCAAACTATTGACATCGGTGGTGGATTATTTAAATTTGAAGATGGTAAATTTAAATTACAAAATGCTGATGGGTCTCCTGCAAAAACAGAAATCTATACTGGTAATATTATTGAACAAGGAGATACCACAACAGGTAATTTGTTCTTTACAAATACAAGAGCAAGATCGGCATTTGCAAATAGCACCGGTGTTTTATATGATGTAAGCACTGGTGTATTTAGTATTGGTCAACCTGTATTTACATATTCCGACGTTACATTCAAAGATGTTACAGTTGACGGAACATTGTATAGTAATGATATTACTGCAAGTAATGTTACTGTTTATGGTGATGCAATTGTTACAGGTAATCTAACAGTACAAGGTAATGTAACAACACTTAATACTGAAACATTAGTTGTTGAAGATAAAAATATAGTATTAGCTAATGGCTCTCCAAGTGCTGCGGCATCCGATGGTGCTGGTATTACTATAGAAGGTGCAGGCGCAACATTACAATACGCAGCATCTGGTGACAAATGGGTATTTAATAAAGACTTAGATGTAACTAGTAACGTCACAGCTACAAGAATTATTGCCACACAATGGCAAGGTATTTACACTGCTAATGTAATTGAAGATACAAATCTATACTATACAAATGACAGAGTTTATAGCAATGTAAGTCTAATGAGTATCAATACTCTAGCAGATGTTGATACTACAGGAATTCAAACCAATTATTACTTGAAATGGAATGGGACAAATTGGGTTCCGTCTCTAGTATCGGCTACTGCAGACACTGCTAATTTATCATTACTATCAGATTTTGCTAATCTCGCAGCAATAGCTAATGTAGCTTATTTTGCTAATTTATCAGGCACTGCTAATATAGTATTATCTTTAGATAATCTAAGCACTAGCAACCTTATAGAAGGAGCTAATTTATACTTTACAAATGCTAGATCTAGAGCATCCCTAAGTGCTGGTGATGAAACAATTATCTATGATCCAGTAACAGGTACAATTAGAGCAAATGTAGCTGCTAATGTAGTAAGTATAAACGGTCAACAAGGATTTATTAGTTTAGATACTGATGATATCCCAGAAGGAACAGCTAATCTTTACTATACAAATACAAGAGTATTTGCTAATATTAGTCCTCTATTAACTACTGCTAATATTAGAGAAGTTAATAATCTTTATTATACGAATGCTAGAGTACAACAGTATGTAAGTAATGTATCGTTACCAAATATTACTGTAACAGGTAATGTGAGAGCAGGTAATATAGTATTAGGTACAGCAACATTAACTAATACTAATGATAATAATACTATAATTGTTGCTAACGCATTCACATATACGTTCGCTGATACAGGTATAGCAACATTCCCTGGTAATATTATTGGTAGAACATTCTTCGGTAATATCACATCGCTATTTGGATTAAGTACAAGTAATTTAGCTGAAGGATCAAATCTTTACTATACTAATGCAAGAGTATATAGTAATGTTATTCCTTTACTAAATCTAAAAGCAAATGTAGCTGATTTAACTACTTCGAATGTAATCGAAGGATCAAATCTTTACTTTACAAATGCAAGAGCAAGAGCAGCCTTAAGTGGTGGTACTGGTGTAGTATATGATAGCTCTACGGGTACCATTAATATTGGTCAAAATGTAGCAACCACATCTTCGGTCGTATTTAAAGATTTAACATTGACTGGTAATTTGTCGGTAGGTGGAACTAGTACAGTAATTAATGCTAGATCAGTCGCAATATCAGATAATTTGATTTATCTGAATGAGGCATTAGAGCATGACATAGTAAATGCTGTCGGTAATGGCACTTCGGTAACGTATACTGTAGTAGATACTGTTTTGAATGCTATTATCGGTGAAGTAGTTAGAATTACTGGAGTGAATCCAGTATCATTTAATCAGGCATCATATGTTCCTATTACTGGAGTAAGCGGTAATACATTTACGATATCTAGTGCAGTAACAGACACATATATCAGTGGTGGTAATGCATTTATTAAATCTAGCATTAATCCTGACCTAGGATGGTCTGGTGGTTATAGTGACGGTACATATGCCCATGCTGGTATGTTCCGAGATGCAACTGATGGAACATTTAAAGTATTTGAAGGTTATACTCCTGAGCCAGATGCTAATATCTTTATTGACACATCTCATGCATCATTTAGATTTGCAAATCTAACAGTCAATAGATTATATGGTACTGTAGATTATGCCAATATTGCTAATAAGCCAACAACATCCAATATAGCTGAAGGTAGCAATTTATACTACACCAATGCTAGAGTTATTTCTGGTGTTACTCAAGCTAATATTACTAACCTAACAGTATCAGGTAATATTGTTTCCGGTAACGTAATTGGTAAATTCTTTGGTGATGGTTCTGGATTAACAGGTATTGTAGCTTCTACAAGTATCATTGGATTGACAACAAGCAATGTTGCTGAAGGATCAAATCTATATTACACTAATGCTAGAGTATTAAGTAATGTAGCGCAGATGAGTATTAATGTCCTAGCAGACGTTGATACTACTGGTATACAAAATGGTTATGTATTGAAATGGAATGGTTCTCAGTGGGTTCCTGCTGTAGATGCAACAACCGCCGGAACAAGTGGTTCTGCAGAAACAGCAAATATTGCTAATTTGGTACTTTCATTATCGAATTTAACAACAAGCAATTTAGCTGAAGGCGGCAATTTATACTTCACAAATGCCAGAGTTATTTCAGCAGTAGCAAATACTAGCTTACCAAATCTTACAGTTGCAGGTAATCTAAGAGTAAATGGTAACATTGTATTAGGCAGTGCATCATTTGGTGTATCGGCAGATAACAATACTACAATTAGAGCAGGTATTTGGAATTATACCTTCGGTGATTCTGGTCTGGCGACATTCCCGAACCTAACAATTCAAAGCAATTTGAATTTAGGCAATTCATCAATCTCTGGTAATTTTGATAATAACACTTTAATTATTGCTGGCACATCGACATACAGATTTGGTGATACTGGCAATTTAACATTACCAGGCAATATTGTATTCCCTGGTTCTACAGCTATTATTGGAACTAATGATAACAATACTATAATCACTGCAGGTGTGTTCCAAAGCAGATTCGGTGATGATGGTAATGTCACATTAGCTAATCTTGTAGTTTCTGGCTTCTTATATGGTAATGGTTCAAGACTAACTGGTCTAGTATCAACCATATCATTAACAGGATTAAGCACAAGTAACTTAGCTGAAGGTAATAGCTTATACTATACAAATGCTCGTGTTCTGTCAGCTGTAGCTTCTGCTAATGTTACAAATATAACAGTAACTGCTAATATAGTTGCTGGTAACATAATCGGAACACACTTCGGTAATGGTCAAGGATTAACAGGACTTACTACAGGTATTGTAGCTGAGGGCACATCGAATCTTTATTACACCAATGCAAGAGTTCTTGCTGGTGTAGCTGGTGCAAATGTTTCCAATATTACAGTGTCAGGAAATATAGTTGCTGGTAATATTATAGCAACAGGATTCTTGTATGGTAATGGTGCATTACTAACAGGTATTGCTGCAGGATTATCCGGTCTATCGACATACGGTGGTAACATCCTAGCATCTAATATAGTTGTAACTGGTAACTTAACTATCGGTGGCAATTTAAGATTTGGATCAACATCGTTTGGTACCTCTGCGGATAATAATACTACAATTAGAGCAGGTATTTGGAATTACGTATTTGGTGATTCTGGAACAGCAACATTCCCGAATTTGACAGTTCAAAGTAACCTGAATCTTGGCAATTCATCAATTTCAGGTAATTTTGATAACAATACATTAGTTATTGCAGGAACATCAACATATAGATTTGGTGATACTGGTAATTTAACACTACCAGGTAACATTATATTCCCTGGATCAACATCCATAATTAGCACAGGCGATAATAACACAATTATCACTGCTGGTGTATTCCAAAGCAGATTTGCTGATGATGGTAATGTAACATTGGCTAATGTAGTTGTTCCTTCAGGTGGGTTCTATTATGGTAATGGTTCAAGACTAACAGGTATTACAACAACAGTAACACTAACAGGTCTTTCAACAAGCACATTAGCTGAAGGTACAAACTTATATTATACTAATGCAAGAGTTTGGTCAAATATTTACCCATTATTGACTACTGCTAATATTGCTGAAATTACAAATCTATACTATACAAATGCTCGTGTTATTGCGGGTGTAGCAACAGCAAATATTGCTAATTTGACATTGACAGCCAATTTAGTTGCTGGTAATGTTGTTAGTAGATTCTTCGGCAATGGTCAAGGATTGACCGGTATTACTACTGGTATAGTATCAGAAGGTTCGGCTAATTTATACTTTACAAATGCTCGTGTTCTATCAGCTGTAGCTACTGCTAATATTTCTAACCTAACAGTAACAGGAAATATTAATGCAAGTAACGTAGTAGCAACATTCTTTGTAGGTAATGGTGCATTATTATCAGGTATATCAACAGCAACGAACCTTTCAGGTCTGGCTACATACGGCGGTAATATTCTAGCATCCAATATTGTAGTAACTGGTAACCTAACAGTTAGCGGTAACATTAATGTTGGTAATACTAGAATCACAACTACCCCAGATAATAATACAATTATTACTGCAGGAGCATATAGCTATACATTTGCAGATACGGGCGTTGCAACATTCCCAGGCTTGTCAGTTGGTAATGCTACAGTAACTTCTACTCTAAGTGTTACATCTGATAATAATACTGAGATTAGAGCTGGAATCTGGTCATATAAATTTACAGATACCGGTGATGCTATACTACCTAATGTTAGAATTACAACAGCACTAAATTCTAATACAGGATCAGCATTATTAACTCTTGGAAATGATGGCAATACTAGAATCACAGCTGGCGCATTTACATCAATATTCCAAGATACTGGTAACGTATTGCTTCCAAATATTGTAGTATCTGGAAAGATCTACGGTGATGGTAGTGCTCTAACAGGTGTTTCATCAAGTGGCGGCGGAGCTATAAATGAAACATTAGTGAGAGCAAGAGCTATAATGTATAGTATTTTGATGAGATAATGAACAATGGTAAGTCCAAACCTAGCGAATATAAATTCACTGTATGCTTTTTCTAAAAACGCAAGACTAAGTAGAACCGAGCAAAGTATACTATATAATTCCTATTCAACACTGTTTAGAATTAATAGTATACTTGCGATCAATAATAACACTACCACTTGGGCAAGTGTTACCCTCCCATATCTTAATTATGCTACTAATATAAAAAGTAACATAATTAACACCGTTTTACCTCCTCTATCTAATGCTACAGTTTTACTAGACAAGCAAAACGGATTCGTTCTTGAAGAATCTGATGAACTGCTTGGAATATCTAATGTAAATAATTCTGTAGATTTAGTTTTAACTTATGATGAATTTAATGATGGTGGATTGAACAGAGTAGAATATTTGGTAGTTGGCGGAGGAGGCGGTGGTGGCAGATCAATTGCTCAAGATTATTCTGCTGGGGGGGGTGGTGGTGCTGGAGGGTTTACATATGGTATTAACTACCTTTATCCATGTAATTATTGTGTTATAGTAGGTGCAGGTGGCGCAACACAAACCACATCTGGTTGTTTTGGAAACATGGGTTCCAACTCAACATTTAGTCATATCACATCCATTGGTGGGGGAGGTGGAGGAGGTACTAATAATTCAGATGCTACTAAAGGTAATGGACAATTTGGAGGATCGGGTGGCGGTGCCACATGGTGTGGAGTAGCACCAGGCGCTTCCGGATCTGCAGGAAGGGGTATTTTTCGCCAAGGTAATCCTGGCGGAGTAGTGACAGGGAACGCAAATGGTGCTGGAGGGGGTGGTGCAGGCCAACAAGGCCTAGATTATATTAGTAGTCCTTCAGGTGGAGGGGCATCTGGGGGCAATGGTTTAAATGTTTCAATAACAGGCACATCTGCTTTTTATGCCGGGGGCGGTGGCGGTGGTGCATATGGTGGCACCATTGGAGGACCAGGAGGGTGTGGAGGCGGTGGCGCTGGTGGTAATCAAGGAGGATGTCCTGGAACTGCTGGTACGACTAATACTGGAGGAGGAGGAGGTGGTGGTGGAACGAATGGTGCTGTAGGAAATGGTGGTGCAGGTGGTTCAGGTATCGTTATAATATCCTATCCAGGTCCTGCTAAGTATGACGGCGGCGTTATGGCTTGTGTTGGTAATAAAACTGTACATTGTTTTTTATCTTCAGGCAATCTAACATTTTGTAGCAGAGTTTTACTTGTAGATTATTTAGTTGTTGCTGGGGGCGGAGCAGGTGGAGATCGATTTGGTGGTGGGGGCGGTGGCGGTGGGTTTAGAACCGGATATTTGACATTAACAGGTTCATCGCCAATTGCAGTATTAGTTGGTGCAGGAGGTGTTAGCAGCCCATTGGGTGGACAATCACCAGGTAGTAATTCTTGTATCGGCACAATCTGTTCTACAGGCGGAGGCTTTGGCGTACATTATAATTCACCTTTAGGAACCATATGTGGTGTGCCTGGAGGTTCAGGTGGAGGTGGTGGCGGATCGGGTCAAGCAGGTGCTCCAGGAAATGTACCATCTACTTCTCCACCTCAAGGTTATCCTGGTGCTCCTGGTTCTTATAACGGTACTTATTTTGTAGGTGGAGGTGGTGGAGGTGGCGGCGAATCAGGTCAAGCAGGCTCGGGATCCACAGCAGGCCCCGGCGGTTGTGGTGGTAATAGTTGTATTACAGGCACTTTGACATTTTATAGTGGCGGAGGAGGTGGAGGTAGATACGATGGATCCAATACTGCTGCTGGTTCAGGTGGTTGCGGTGGCGGTGGTCGAGGCACAGCTGCTGGAGCAGGTTGTTGTGGAACAGTTAATACCGGAGGCGGCGGGGGCGGCCAAGGTGGAGAAGTCCCATGTGGTTTAGGAGGTGCAGGTGGTTCAGGTATAGTTATTATAGCTTATCCTCTACCTTGTAGAGCTAGTGGTGGCACTATAACTTGTGTATCTGGTAAAGTAATACACACATTTACTAGCTCTGGTAATTTATGTATATTAAGTTAAAATGGCAAATCCAAATTTAGCAAACATTGTTTATAGTTATTCTAAGTCAATACCGATTGTCGGTAATACTTTTCCTAAATTGGCTCTAAACAATCCAAGAGATTCTAATCTATTAATAAAAGTTAATAGTATTATCGGATTCAATAGTAGTTCCTCTCTTGATGGTAGATTAATCATCAATTACTACCAAGATGAATCTAAACTATTAAGTAACATAGTTAACACTGTTATACCTTTCAATTCTAATATTACAACAATACTACCTTCATCTATTGGACTGATTCTATCAGAAAATGATTATATTGGAACATTTGCTAATATAAATGATTCAATAAATCTGATTATAAACTATGATGAAATGAGTGAAGTCCTTCCAAGAAACCAAGTTGAGTATTTGGTTGTTGCTGGAGGTGGCGGTGGTGGCAGATATTTTGGTGGCGGGGGAGGAGCTGGAGGTCTTTTGACTGGTGCTTATTGTATCGCTCCGAGCTGCAACTATTGTATAGTAGTCGGTGCAGGGGGCGTCGGTGGAGATAATGGCCCGGCTCATCCCCAAGGGTATCAAGGCGGCAATTCTGTTTTCGGTAATGCTAATTATTCTATTCTTTGCGCCATAGGTGGAGGTGGCGGTGGTGGCGGTTGGGGAGGTAATTGGCCTGGTGGGGAACCCGGTGGATCGGGCGGTGGAGCTATAACATATGGTCCTATATCATTATATCCGGCGCATCATGGAGGTAATGGTGTACCCGGTCAAGGCAATCCAGGTGGATGCTATAATTGTTGTTGTGGACCACTTGCTCCCAGCACTAATGGGGGCGGTGGAGGCGCTATGTTTAGCGGCGCCAGAGGAGATACTTCTCCAGGAAAAGGTGGCCAAGGTTGTCTTATAGGAACAAATGGATTATTTTGTTACTTCTCCGGTGGCGGTGGAGCATATGGTTCCACAGGTGGGTTAGGCGGCGGAGCAGGAACTAATACCCCGGGTGGGACTAATACTGGAGGTGGTGCAGGAGGCCAAGGACCTGAACAAGGCGCAGGACAACCTGGAGGATCTGGTATTGTTATGATAGCTGTTTGTAATTGTTTACCAGATATAGCTTGTGTATCTGCAGGATTAACATATACCCTTGATAGAACTATGAGACCCGGTTATAAAGTATACAGATTTACTGCTGGAACAGGAACGGTGTGTTGGTAAATGGCTCACTACGTAACGTTAGATATATATAACAGAGTCACTGATATTTTCGTCGGCAAAGACGAAAACGAAGGAGACTTAGACTGGGAACAACACTATAGTGAAATAACCGGTAAAGTAGTCAAAAGAACAAGCTATAATACAAGAGCAAATGTTCATGTTACTGGTGGTGTTCCTTATAGAAAAAATTATGCGGCTAGAGGATATACTTACGATTATATAAGAGATGCCTTTATCCCTCCTAAACCTTATCCGAGCTGGGTTTTAGATGAGGACACTTGCCATTGGATACCACCTGTTCCTTTACCAGAGGACATAACTAGATATGTATGGAATGAAGCAACGACTTCTTTTGTTTTGATCGAAAATGCCTAATCAAAATTTAGCTAATATAAATTTTTATAGAATTAAAACTACGACGTCTAATATTACTACGTCGTTGGCTAACATTTTCTACAATGTAGTAAATTCTGGTGCTATCTTTAAACTTAATAATATAGTATTCAGTAACTATTCAGATATTAGTGCTAATGTAGTTTTAACAAAGTATGATGTTCAATCTAATCTGACAATTACATTTTATTCAAAACTATTAGTGCCTGCTAGATCAGCAGTTGTCGCCATTGATAGAAACTCGCCTATAGTATTAGATGATGGTGATTTTGTTCAAGCAAATGCAGATGCAAACAACAGAATCACTACTGCAATAACATATGAAAAGTATTCGGAAAATCCTGACCTAGCAGAATTTGCTCCTTTCACTCTAAGTTATCTTTTAGTTGCTGGGGGCGGAGGGTCAGATTCAGCCACTAGAACTGCTGGTGGCGGAGCGGGCGGTTTATTATGTGGTAGTACTACTGCAGATTCCGGGGCTTCTTATACCGTTGTTGTTGGCGGTGGAGGTTCAACTGCTTTTGATTCTACAGGTAATGGAACTAATTCTACCGCATTGGGATTAACTGCTTGTGGTGGAGGTAGAGCTGGACCCCAGGATTCTAATGGATGCGCTGGTGGTTCTGGAGGCGGTGGCGGAGGCTGGACCGGATCAGGCGGCACAGGTGTTTCTGGCCAAGGTTTCGCTGGAGGACTAGGATTAGGTTGTAACACACCACCATGGTCAGGTGGTGGAGGCGGAGGTGCTGCTGAAGCAGGATATAGAGCATGTATTGGTTTTGCATTGTGTGCAAGAGGTGGTAATGGATGTCTCATTGGAATTACCGGAACTCCTGTATACTATGGAGGTGGTGGTGGAGGCGGAGGTGGTTGGGGTGGTTCTCCAAGTTGTGGTGGCCTAGGTGGCGGTGGTTTCGCTCCCACAAATAGTGGTCAAGGTAACGTTAACACTGGTGGCGGTGCTGGCGGTGGAGGAGCAAATGCTTATGGTGGTTCTGGAGTATTCATTGTGTCTTATCCTTTACCAGTTAGAGCTACTGGTGGCAATATTACATGTGTAGGTGGATGTGTTATTCATTTCTTCTGTTCAAGTAGTTCTTTTGTAACCTGTGGTTGTGGACCGTACTAATGGCAACAGTAAATCTATCTAACGTTGGTTACTACAAATTTAAGAGAGCAGTTTCCAACTTAAATACCGTTTTCAACAATATAATAGCAAATTCATCCGGATCGTGTTTGTTGATGAAGGTGAATACTATTCATTTTAATAACTATTCTGCATCAACTGCTTGTGTAGGATTGAGATACTTTAGTAGTTTTTCTAATAGTTTAGTAACATTAAGTAATAGATTAGTTATACCTGCTAGATGTACCTATGAGGTTGTTAATGATTTAGCAACAATAAATTTAAATGAAGGTGATTATCTTCAAGCAAATGCTACTGCCAACAATGCAATATCTGCATATGTACAATATGATAGAATATCAGAATTTACAAGTGTACAAGAATCTCTCAGTGGTAATGTTGAGGTATTTATTGTAGGCGGGGGAGGCAGTACAAGTTCAGTAACAGGTTGGGGAGGTCACGGAGGAGGAGGCGCTGGAGGAGTTTTATATGGTGTATTATCCGGCGCGGCAATATCAAATAATCCTGTTTGTGTAGTTGTCGGCGCAGGTGGCGCAGCTAGTGGTGATAGATGGACAGGTAATCCGGGATCTAATTCTTATATTTTTGCGCTTTCTACCTGTTATATAGGCGCTGGAGGCGGAGGTGGAGGAAGAGACTCAGGTGGCATACCTGGGGGTTCTGGTGGTGGTGGTTCGGCAGCAGGTGGCGGTGGATCTAGTTTTCAAATAAATTCATCTACGCCCCCTGGTTGGTGCGGATATGGTGGTAATGGTAAAGGTGGTACTGGTAGTATTTTTAATAGCTATGGTGGTGGTGGAGGCGGTGCTGGTCAAGATGCATGTGTTTCTGGCATAATGCGAGGCGGAAACGGTATATGTATATTTAAAGAATGGGCATGTGCAACTAGCACAGGAACAGATAACGGTTACTATGCAGGTGGTGGTGGCGCAGGCGGTGGCGGTGGGTATATACCTCCTACATATGGTGTATGCGGTGTTGCGCTAGGTTATCTAAATGCTGGTGGTTTAGGTGGAGGTGGACAGGGCGGTGATGTTGGACCACCATTTAATGGTAGACCAGGCAACGTAAATACTGGAGGTGGCGGTGGCGGTCCAGCTTATCCAACCTATTATCCTAATAGTATTGCTGACGGCCAAGCGGGTGGTTCGGGTATTATTATATTTAGATACCTAGGCGGTAGTTCAGGTACAGGTGGGAATACTATTGTTACTTCTAATGGTTACACGTATCATACATTTGTGGGCTCTGGTAGTTTTACCTTTTCTTTACCTACATACTATTAATAAATATATAGACATTTGATGTAATATTTTATCCATATTATTATTTTTTATTAGATTATGAATTGATGTGTATTTACATTTAATTTAACTAAGGAGTCATTATGGCACATTTCGCTCAATTGAACGAAAATAACGAAGTAATTCAAGTAATCGTAGTAGGCAATCAAGACTGTAGAGATGCCCAGGGTAATGAATCTGAGGAAGTAGGAATTAACTTCTGCAAGAGTTTACTTGGCGCTCATACAAATTGGAGACAAACTAGTTATAACAATAGCATTAGAAAACGTTATGCTGGTATTGGTTATGTATACAATGCAGAACTTGATGCATTTATTCCACCTAAACCATATCCAAGCTGGACTTTGGATACTCAAGAAGCATCTTGGGTTCCACCTATTCCAAAACCATCTGATGAGGGAACGGGTGATCCTCCAAAATTGTACATGTGGAATGAGGATACATTAGGATGGGATTTATTTAATCCAAATGCAACACCTCCTACTGTATAATACATGGCGTCTCCGAATCTAAGTAATGTGAATTCCTTGTATAGTTTGGTGGCTACTGGTGTATTAACTACCAATCAAAGAAGTGTTTTACTAAATCCTAATACATCCAGTGCAAGCTATAGAATTAGTTCAATAGTTGTATCTAACAATAGTACAACTCCTTCTAATGTATTTGTATGGCATGCTATTTCAGGATCCACATTTTATCATAACTTAGTAGGGGACAGATCAATTGTATCGGGCAATGTAAATAGAATCGTCTCAAGATCAGACAGAGTTGTACTTGAAGAAGGCGATTCTATTATTGCTAATACTGATTCTAATGTTAATGCAGTGATTAATATTTTTTATGAAGATGCTAGCGAATTTAATAGGGTATCCGCTGACTATCTAATTGTAGCAGGCGGAGGCGGAGGCGGTAATGGATTCGGTGGTGCAGGTGGTGCAGGTGGCATGATACTTGACACCGGGTATCTTTATCCATGTAATTATTGTGTTATTGTGGGTGCAGGTGGTGCTGGTAATCCTTCGTCTGCTTCAGGTATTCCGGGGTCACTATCCTCATTAGGGTCTATATGTGCAGGCGGTGGTGGTGGCGGCGGAAGTGATAGTGCTACAGAAAGTGTAGGTATAGGGGCGCCCGGTGGATCGGGTGGTGGCGGATTTTGGACAACCGCGTCAACAGGATGTAGACCAGGTGGGCAAGGATGCCCGGGTCAAGGGTTTCCCGGTGGATCGGGTTGCCATATATATGGTGCCGGCGCAGGCGGTGGAGGCGGAGGAGGCGCAGGTGGCCCTGGCGGTAATGGTTCCAGTGGAAATAATAATGGTGGGTTCGCTGGTCCAGGTAGGGACGCTTGTATAACTGGCACTTTCGTAACTTATTCAAAAGGCGGTTTAGGTGGAGATAATACTGGATCACCTGCAACTGGTCCTGCTAATTCTGGATTCGGTGGGGACGGGGGTAGTAATTATGGTAATGGGGTAGCA
>Ga0129333_10001268_pt1 | contig 22642 bp, 28 predicted proteins | sample CPB6_08_DNA_FD_94474 | JGI IMG/M metagenome (GOLD analysis project Ga0129333, IMG submission 94474) | Freshwater to marine salinity gradient microbial communities from Chesapeake Bay, USA - CPBay_Sum_0.6_0.8_DNA | ecosystem: Environmental > Aquatic > Marine > Coastal | place: USA: Chesapeake...
AACTGGCAGTTATTAAACAAAGTTAAAAGATTTATCACTAAGTCTGACGAGTTTAGAAAAAGAAATATAAAAGATTTTATTCCAGAACTAGCAAAAGAATTACGTCTATGAATATCAAAACATCTTTAGAAAAAGAAGGATATTTGTTATATGAAAATTTTATCCCTAGAGTTTTAATAAGTGATTTTAAAAAACGACTTACTGATCTTTATGCTGTTCGCGCCAGCACTGCTGACAAGATATATGCTGAAGGTAAAGACATAGACAATCTTAAAAATGTTAGTGTATGGTGGAGTCAAACCGTACATAATTTTGAAGAATTTAAGAAAATTAAAAGGCTTATTGATCCAATCATACAGCATAATTTAGAAAATTTTGATTTTTACGCAAGTGATGTGGTAACAATAAAAGCAGGAAGCCAATGGGTAAGCCCACATATTGATACACCCTATAGATTTAAACAATGGAACTTTGATCAGAGAATGTTAGGGGTTCAATGCATAGTTGCGTTGGGTAACTTAAGTAAAGAAAGTGCTAGCACAGGGTTGGTACCATTTAGTCAAAAAAGAGAATTTGACATAGACAAGTGTTACACAGGAGTTTATGATCGTTGGTTTAAAGACAATGTTAAACAATATAATATGCCTATAGGAACTCTTTTACTTTATCACTGTAGATTATTACATAGCAGTATGCCTAACAACACAACTGAAGATAGGCCTGCTTTGTTACTTAATTATCTTAATAAGAATATTATAAATGAAGTTAGTAAAATAGATAATGTTTGGACAAGTAATGGTCAACGTTCCTAAAAATTTTCAGGATTTTGACGATGACGATCCTAAAGTAAAAAGAAGATTGTCACGTTGGACATATTGGAATAATTTAAAAATTTTAAAGGCTGAGTTTGAAGAAAAGACAGGATCAAAGGATCATTTTGAATATTTGGTTTGGATAGAAAACACGTATGGATTTAAACCTATTGAAACAAGTGACGGCATGATGACTGACGATTTAGATATAGTTGACGAGAAGAAATATTTAGTGTATATTCTTAAGTATGGCCAATGATTTAATGATAGATTTGGAAACGTTAGACACAAGTCCGTATTGTGTTATACTAACTATTGGTGTTGTAAGGTTCGATCCGTACGGTGAGGGCATTGCAGAATCTTGGACATTAAAACCTACAGTTGAAGATCAAACAGAAAAATACAATCGTATTATTTGTGACAACACAATAAAGTGGTGGAGTGAACAAAACCCGTCAGCACTTGATGAAGCATTTGATGAGCGTGATAGATTGCCATTTAAAGATTGTATGGAAGTATTATATAAGATAGGTTGGAATCGCAGAGCAGTATGGAGTCATGGTGCACCTTTTGACGTTGTTGCTGTTGAAACAGGTATGCGTCAAACTAGTGACAGGCCTAATCCAATACCCTGGCCATTCTATACGGTTCGTGATACACGTACACTATTTGAAGTTGCTAGTGTAAAATTGCGTGACGGTGGACATATAACAAGTCACAAAGCAGTAGAAGATGCTGAACGTCAGGCTATTGTAGTACAAGAAGCATATCGTAAGTTAGGACTTAAAAAGTGAAATTTAAAAGTGATATTGATATCGATCTAGGAGATCGTGATCAAATCTTAGAAAAGATAGATCATATTCCTGCTGCTATGTACAACGCAAAGGTATCAAAACAAATAAATCACCAATCATCTACACGTAAACATGCCACAGGTGTATATGTGACAGAGATTCCATACGATCCAGTCTATGATATGTCAGCAATAGATTATGAAGTAGCAGAAGAACGTGGATATATGAAAATAGATATGTTAAATGTACATGTCTATAAATTAGTACGTGATGAAAATCATTTACTTGAATTAATGCGCGAGCCAGATTGGTCACTATTAACTGATAGTAGTTTTGTTAAAAAACTAATTCACGTTTCAAATCACTATACCACGCTTATGAGTATGCCAGAACCAGTAAATAGTATACCTAGACTAGCAATGTTTTTGGCTCTTATACGTCCCGGCAAAAAACATTTAATTGGTCAACCTTGGTCAGAGGTTGCAAAAACAATATGGCATCGTGAAGAGGGTACTTATAGTTTTAAAAAGTCACACGCAATCGCATACGCGCATCTTGTGGTAGTGCATATGAATTTACTTTCAAATGGAAATACAATTACTTAAAGAAAATGATCAAATATTAAGGCAAGTATCAGAGCCTTGGGATTTTACTACCGACGGAGATCCTACTGAGTTAGTCAAATCTATGACTAAAATTATGTTTGAAAATAATGGCATAGGGCTTGCTGCTCCTCAAGTTGGGGTCATGAAAAGATTGTTTATTATGGGTAACAGTGACAAACTTTTTGTTTGTATAAACCCAACTTTAATATCAGGGGGAGAGTTTGCTAGAGACCTTGAGGGCTGTTTAAGTTTTCCTGATTTATGGTTGCATGTAAGCAGATATAAACAAATACAAGCAACTTACCAAGACATGCTAGGAAATGTCGTAGAGACAACATTAGACGGACTAATTGCTAGGGTTTATCAGCATGAATTAGACCATTTAGATGGGGTGTGTTTTGATACTAGGGTAGGACCGGTTACACTTGATTTTGCTAAACAAAAACGTAAAAAAAGACTTAAGTAATACGTTTTACAAGTGTAATACTTTTACGCTTACTGCGGCGTTTATTTAATTCGCTTATACTTAGAATTGGACCGTGTAAGATAACTAAACTCTTATTAGTAAAGGTTCTGAGATAAGGTTTAAAGATAGCCCATTCGTTTTTCAAAAACAGATTTATGGGTACTAATCTATTACTTTCCCACCACCATATATCGCCCAACTCTAGAAATCTATCTTTAATTTCTTGGTCAATAATACTACCGTAATCGTAAATGGTAGTAACCACATCATCTCTATTTTGTATGATACCAACATAATCTTGATTGGCATAGGAACATACCGTAATGAAAGGATGGTTTTCGCTGAGTTTTTTGAAAAAGTCTTTTGCTAACATTGTAATAAGTTAGTATTATTTACTCAATGTTGCCCGATTTAATATTTTAATTTTTTCAGACTAAATACAGTGGGAGCGATAATCTGTGACTGTAACAAACGTAGGCTATTCAACAGCAGCATTTATTTTTACACAGCGACAGATTGTAGTCCTACTATCAGGAAACAGTCCGAGGGCCTTTATGCCAGTATATGCTAAAACACTTATGCTACACAAAGGTGTAGATAATAAAATACAGTTTCAGTTCTTAAATCAAGAGCAAAAACCCGTCGATATAACTGATAAAACTATAACTTGTCGTATAATTAATTACGATGGCACTGAGGTATTGATTAATAAGGCACTGACACTAGAACTTCCATTAACTGGAATAGCATACTTAGAATTGTCTCCTGCTGAGTTAGAGAATATCGAAGCACAACAGTGCCATTATAGTTTAGAGATACCTGTAGGAGAATTTGGGTATCCAGTGTTCGTAGATCCAGCAGCAGGCGCACGTGGACAAATAAACATCGTTAATAGTGTCTTACCAAGTTTTGTGCCTAGTGAAATAGTAACAATACCTACAGGACAACCATTTCCAAATTTAGATGCCAACAATAGCATATACAGTGTTTTACCCAATGCCAACACTTATTACAGCAGTATAATTAACACACAAGATAACCCAGTATTAACTATTCAAGCATCATTATTTGAGTTTAATGGCGATGTTGCCATTGAAGGAACTACCAATCAACAAGCAACAGATTGGTATCCTATTACTGATAGTGAATTTTTTGAAAGTACAGGTACATATGGATGGACTGTTCATGGATTCCATCCTTTTGTGCGTATGGTTTTCACTAGCAATACTGGCGCTGTAACAAATATTTTGGCAAGATAGTATACCAATAGTCTTTGTTTTTTCGCAACACGGTGTTATAATTAATACGTGTTCGATATTCTACAAGTAATTCCAGGCAAGAAAAAATTAACACAGAGCGGCTGGCATAGTTTTAACGCGGTGTGCTGCGGCTATCGTGGGCATAAAGCCGATCGTCGTGGTAGAGGTGGTATACGTATGGATGGTGATAACTGGAGTTATCACTGTTTTAACTGTGGCTTTAAATGTAATTTTACTCTAGGAAAAACACTATCCAAAAATACACGAACTTTATTAGACTATTGTGGGCTTGATAAAGACCAAGTTGATAAATTCAGTCTTGAAAGTTTACAGCATAGGGATCTATTAGATTTCGCTAAAATTATAAAAGAAAAAAAGAAAATAAATTTTAAAGAAGTAACGTTACCCGATGCAGAACTTATTGATCTCTCAAATCCTAATCATAAACTTTTTGTAGACTATCTTATAAAGAGAAAAGTAAAACCTACAGAATATCCCTTTATGGTAACACCTTATGCTGAGGGAAGGCAAGCAAATCGTATCATCATACCCTACACACATGAAAATAAAATAGTGGGTCACACTAGTAGGTACTTAGATGACCGAACTCCCAAATTCATAAATGATCAACAGCAAGGTTATGTATTTGGCTATGATTTGCAAAAGCCGGAATGGCAAGTTGCTATATTAGTTGAAGGTATATTTGATGCACTAAGTATTAATGGATTAGCACTGATGCATAATACCATAAGTGAAACTCAGGCTACTATTATAAAATCACTGAATAGAAAAGTAATTTTTGTCCCAGACCAAGATAAAACAGGACTTAAAATATGTGATCGCGCACTAGATTTGGGCTTTCACGTTAGCATTCCTAACTGGGAAGAAGATGTTAAGGATGTCAATGATGCAGTAGTAAAATATGGCAAACTACCTACATTGTTAAGTATCTTACAAAATGCAACAAATAGCAAAATTAAAATAGAAATGATTCGGAGAAAGCATGATAGAAGATTATAATATACAAGTACAATCTTTATTTTTAAGAATGATGGTAACTAATGCTGAGTTGTTTACTCGGGTTATGAACATTTTTAATGCAGATCATTTTGATAAAAGATTACGTCCAGCAGCGGAATTTATATCTGATCATTGTAAGAAGTATTCTGTTATGCCTGAGCCTATACAAATCAAGGCTACTACAGATTTAGACATAGAACCTGTGTCTGATTTAGATGAAGGTCACTATGAATGGTTTTTAACTGAATTTGAGAATTTTACTAAGCGCCAGGCACTAGAAAAGGCAATATTGAAATCGGCAGATTTATTAGAGAAAGGCGATTATGGTCCTGTTGAAAAATTAATTAAAGATGCAGTACAAATAAGTTTGCAACGAGATATGGGTACAGATTACTTTGCTGACCCGAGGGGCAGACTTATGCATCTGAAATCAACCAACGGTCAAATCAGCACAGGCTGGCCCAGCATCGATCATAAACTCTATGGTGGTATGAATCGAGGAGAATTAAACATTTTTGCTGCAGGGTCTGGAGTAGGCAAATCACTATTTTTACAAAACTTAGCAGTTAACTGGGTTTTACAAAATCTCAATGGTGTGTACTTAACTTTAGAACTTGCAGAAGACCTATGTTCAAAACGTATTGATAGTATGGTTACTGATATCAATCAACAAGATATTTACAGAGACCTTGACAACGTAGAAATGAAAGTCAAAATGGTTGCTAAGAAGGCAGGAACATTAATTATAAAATATATGCCTGCTCAGAGCAACGTTAACGACATAAGAGCATATGTTAAGGAACTGCAAATTCAAAAAAATCTGAAGATTGACTTTTTATGTGTTGACTACCTAGACTTAATCATGCCTGTAACTGCTAAAGTCAGCCCTAGTGATTTGTTTGTCAAAGACAAGTATGTATCAGAAGAACTGCGTAACTTGGCTAAGGAACTGAACGTATTGTTCGTAACGGCAAGTCAGTTGAATCGTAGCGCAGTTGAAGAAATCGAATTTGATCACAGTCACATTGCTGGTGGTATCAGTAAAATCAATACTGCTGATAACGTGTTTGGTATCTTTACAAGTAGAAGTTTAAAGGAAAAGGGTGCATATCAAGTTCAACTTATGAAAACACGAAGCAGTTCTGGAGTTGGGCAAAAAATAGAGTTATCATTTAATGTTAATACTTTAAGAATAACTGATCCTGATCCAGAAGCAAACACTAGATATAAACCACAACCTAGCGGAGTTGAACTATTAAATCAAATCAAAAGTGTTGGTAAAATTGGATCAGTAAACGATACAATACAAGAGACAATAGAGCCTGCAAATAAGCATGTAGAAGCCAATGCAGACACAGTAAAACTGCGTAGTTTACTTAATTCTTTAAAGAAATAATTGTCAAAAAGCCGATAAATACTAGTAGGACTAATTAAAATGCAAAAACGTACTAAAAGTCTGCTTGAAGAATTAGAGGCCATTGGTAATAATCGTGACATGAACCATGTCATTGAAAGCCGTGCTAATAACATAATTACAAGCGCAATTAACCTTATAGAACTTATTAATAAACAATATAGTGCAGAAAAGGCTGAGTTATTAGAAAAAAAACTTCTAAGTGCTATCAGGGGCAAGGATCAAGGACGTTTTTCTAAATCATTGAGAAAAACTGATGAAGAGTAAAGAATTTTTAGCAGAAGTTGGGTTTGATTTAACAGGTCCAAAACAATCTAGTGCCTCAAGTGCTGAAATACGAAATGCATTTTTACAAGATTTTTTTAATGATGCTTTTCATGCATTGAATACTGCTATTAAGACTGGTGTAGTGAGTGTCCAACAACCTACAACTACGCCACAGGGACAAGCCACACCAAGGGCTGATTTATCCCCAGTAGGACAGGATCTAGCATCTATTAGAAAAGCAAAACAAGGCGCCGCTCAAGCAAAAATCGATCAAGTAAGTAAACAACAATATAAAACGCCTAAAGCACCAACTAGTACAACAAGCATAAACAAAGATCCAAATTTTGTATTAGAAGCATTAGAAAATTTATCAAAATTTTATTTGGTAGAACAACAACAGGGAATGTCAATATCTGAATTCTTAAATGATTTTTTTGCTGACTACGTAGCAGGGGCAAACGCTAATTATTCAAAGTATGAACCCATGATAAAAGATTTAACCAAAAAAATCGAAGCACAATATTTGTCCAACCCTAAAGGTGCATTGGGAATGGGTTATAATAAAAATATTAGAATCTATATGACCCAACTAGGTGATTTAGCACTTACAATTTATAAAACAAAAAGGGGCAGTTTAGGTAGAGAAGCAACGAGTAAAGCAAACTTGGCAAAGGCTACAGATATATTGTTGCCTGATTACTTATCAAGTGTAACACAACAAACTCCAGAACCTCCACAACAGCAAGCCAAACCAACTGAAGTTTTAGTAGGCGGAAAGAAATGGATGTATGGACCTAGAGGTTGGGTAGATGAAAAAGGCACTGTAGCCAGTCCATCTATGGTAGCAATTATAGATCAATATTTGTCCGATACTGATGCGCAGACTTAATCATGTCAGTAGAAGAGCTTTCCCAACTAATTTATAAACTTGATATACTAACAGAAGCAAAAGTTGGTAGAATACCTCACTTTGAAGACCACTTAATTGATGGTACTGATAACGCAATTAACGCATTACAACAACTAAAATCACAATTAGGTCAGGGTTCTATTAAATGGGACGGGCAATCTGCTATATATTTTGGACATGATAAGCAAGGGAATTTTTATTTAGTTCCTAAATCACAATGGCTGCGTGGTCAACTATTAGACAAACAAGGTTTAACAAACGATATTTTAAGTACAGGTAAAAAAAGTCCCAAACAAACTGATGCTGAGTTTTTACAAACTAGAAAAAATTTAGCAAATACATATATGAAATTGTGGGACTCATTTGAAAATGCTAGTAAAAACACTAAAGGTTTTTTCAAAGGTGACCTAATGTTTGATCAAAGACAGAAACCTAATGCTGATGGGAATTATAGATTTACTCCAAGTAAAGTTACCTATACTGTAAGTCCGAAGGGTCTATATGGAAAAATGCCAAGTGCAAATGCATTTGTAACTATACATGGTAAGGCTAAAAAATTAGGATCAGAAGATCATGTACCTGTAAATCCAAAAGAGATTGAAAGTTTAAATAGTACCCCTTACGTTATAGCCCTTGGACCACAATATACAACAAATGCTAAGTTAGATACAAAACAGATAGATACACTTATAAATTATCTACAAAAAAATAAAAATAGTTTAGATGGTATTATCAATTACGTTGCTCCTAAGTTTTCAACAATAAAGAATGTATTATATGATTACGGTGTTAAAAGTCGTAAATCTGGTAATAATTTAACACTTGATCAATATTTGGCAACTAGTAATTTGAGTGCGAATCAACAATCTCTAATAAAGCAATTAAGTGCATCCAAAGAGTTTAAAATATTCATGGATACTTACAGTTCTTTAAGAAATGTTAACCAAAGTACTTTATCTCAACTAACAAAACAACACGCAAACAATATTTCTAAACAATTGGGGATAACAGCAAGTGTTGGAAATGAGCCGGGAGGGGAGGGTTATGTCATACCCGGGGCCGGAAAATTCATAAATCCTGCTTGGTCCAAAGCAGCACCCAACCCCAAATTTACTTAAAAAAGCAATATCCAAATCCATATTTTTTACGACCAGGACTAAATAATAGTATGAGCCAGTAAGGTTCAAACTAATATGGAGATTTAAAAAATGGCACAATTTACAAGAGTCAATGGTGACCTAAAACCAGTACTATGGTTAGACGCACCAGAATATACAAACACAGGCGTTAACGCTGTTACATCAGCAGCAACAGTTCAGCCACAAGGTCCAAAGTTAGACTTTTTCACTGCAACTGCTAACGGTGCATTAACAACTACTCAGGTTGCTTATGCAATTCAGACTATCGAACAACTTGCAACTATGCACATCTATGAATATACAGATGACACTAATGATACATTAGCATTTGCTATCTATCCTACAGGTGCATGGTCAGCTGCAGGTCTAGTTGCAGCATTAGAAGCAGGTCCTGCTGGTTCAGCATGGGCAAACGCTGTAACTGTAACAACAGAAGCAACTTTCACTAACTAATAGTTAGTTTAAGTGTAACAATAAAGGCCCGAGAAGTAAAATTCTCGGGCTTTTTTATTGCTGTAAATACAGCATGAACCACAGGCTTACTTGTTACACATTGTTTGACATTACCTATACAGGGGTACTTAACAGAGCAAAGCCTAGCGAAAAAGATATGACAGTTGACTGGGTGTATAAACGAAACACACAGTGTAATTTTGATACTATATTACAAGCAGTTTCGTTACGTGCGCAGCCTGAGGTTACGAAAAAGCCTAAGAAAGTTGATATGTTTTTTAAAGATAACAACTTCTTTGGTGAAGAATTTAAAAAAGTAAAAACGCAAATTCAGTGCTGGACATTTGAATTTGAAGTACATCATTCAAGTGTATTTGAAGAAGGGGATAATGAATTAGGGTATTTGTTTAAAGATTGTCATAAAATACCCATGATAAAGTGCGGCACAGAGGTGTCTGAATTGTCTAACTTTTTGGACACAAGTTTTGAACACAGGAACATATTTTTTATTAAATACAAAGATGAATAATAAAGAGTTGAAAAGTAAAATACGTGATCTCCTTATTATCCGTGATGATGATGGAAGTTACCACCTATTTGGAACCTATACTATTACTTCTAATAATGGATACTATACTGTCACATATGAAGATGAAGTGCAAAATATACATATATTTTCGTCATTAAAACATGCTGTGACTTGGTGTGTATTTGATAAAAACAACAAGTATAAAGAGGTTAAACGTATATTAGATTTAGATTCTACCTTAAGTAGCCTTGACGTTTCTATAGCACAACATAAGAAAATGGTTAAAGATGTAAGCAAAGACGTAGCAGATAGATACATTTATATGGCTAAACTTAATGAAGAAAAACTAAAAAAACAAGCAGCACTAAATGAACTTAATACCTATATTAATATTAGCAAGCATCTACAAACTAAAAAGTTTGCTGAAAATCAGGCTAAATAATATTGGATAGTAGATAAATATATAAATCAAGACTGGAATATTACACTTATGAAACTACAAGACTTAGATACTAAAAATACAGCAGCAAAGGCATTAAAAGCAAATTTTGACTTTGCATTTGATCCTTCTAACTTAGATCGCGCCAAAACACGCGACTTGTTATCAAAGGTAAAAGGTCTTATCAAAGAAGCAAAATCTGATAAGAATTTTTATCAGAATCAAAAAACTTCAAGTTACATGAAGTTAGTATTCATGGAACAAGCACTAACACAACATTTTACATCCTTAAAAGAACCACGTATCGTAGTTGAAAATGAAGAGGTGGAAAAGTCACAGGTCATACTAGCAGCACAGGATATGGTTGATAGTTTACAGAAAATGATTGAAGAAGTTAATGATATGCTAGTAAAAGAATTACCTGCACTAACCGATAGTATACAGTCTGAAATAGGTGCAAACGAAAGTCAAACATTTAGTGCAACTGCTACAGAGGCATTAACATCATTAAATGCCACATTAGGACAAAGTAAAACAAGTTTACAAGGCGCACTAAATGGCTTAACTGGTGTGGGTGATCCAATGGCATTTGGTAGTCCTCCTGCTGCCGGTGGTGGCGAGATGCCTGTAACCGATATCGGTATTCAAGGTAATGTTTCAACCGGAGCAGGTGCTCCTAGCCCAGCCCCTGAAATGCCACCAGAAGAACCTGAACTTCCAGCAGTAGGTAAGGTTGGTCGCGCAAAGAGATAAACCTCATGCGCCTATTTGAGTTTGAAGACCCGCTTGTTACTCAAATAGTAACAGTAACAGATCAGTTAAAAACTGATTTGGAAAATGAAAATATAGATTTTGATTGGGACGTAGACACCTTACTAAAATATTTTGATCGATATGGAATAACTTTAGGTGTTGACGATTTGTATAAGATGATACAGAAACCACCTTTGAATTCTATTATTGCTGATATACAAGGTGAAAAAGTAGTGTTCAAAGGTCAAGAATCTACATCATTACCACAGCCTAATTCAAGTCCTGAAGATAGTAAAAAAACTGTCGCTGCAATGGCGAAAAAAGCACTCAAAAAATAACCATAACTGTTGATTCTTTACAACATAATATCGTATAATTATTGTGATGATTACAATAACAAATACTGCCAAAAATAGATTTCGTGAACAACTTAGCGAACGTGGTAAGGGATTAGGAATACGTTTAGGTATAACCAAAACTGGTTGTAGTGGTTATGCTTATAAGATTGAGTTTGCTGATGAATGGAAGTCCGAAGATCATTTGTCTATACATGATAATCTTTATATTTTTATAACTCAAGAAGCCCAACAATATTTAAATGGAATGACAGTCGATTATATCAAAAAAGGTTTAAATGAACAATTTGAATTTATTAATCCAAACGAAACTGGGCGTTGTGGATGCGGTGAAAGTTTTACTGTATGACAATAGAAGTATCACACTTAGTTGTTAATGGCTGTAGTTTTACATATTGTCAGGGACTAGAAGCACCATGGGTACAGGGTTGGCCTGCACTGCTAGCAAAAAAACTAGGAGTTCCCATAGTAAATTTAGCAGTAGGCGGCTCTGGAAATGATTCTATTCATAGACGCACATATGAATATTATTATAAAAATAAAAGTTTGATAGGAAAACCTTTATATATTATTGCATTTTCACATGCCACACGAAGAGAAGAATTTTTTAAAAGTTATAAAGGTAAAGAAGTTGAAGAATACATGGGTTTGGATACTAGCAAAAGTTCAATTGACCTAGTAGGATCACTTAGTAGTTCTAAAAAGCAAATTGAAGATTTTGAATTTGCACATATTATGAATTTAAGTTATGAGGCTTGTGAAAGAAAAAAATTCTTATTTTGGAATAGTGTTGTAAATTTGTTCAAAGCCAATTCTATACCCTATGCTGTAGGGGATTATATGCCCAGTTGTAGCATACCTGTGCATGAGTATATGATGGAGCATTATCGTGAGATTTATGGAGAAGCATTACTTAACAAAAATAGTATAGGTGACATAACTAAAATTACAAAACATTTTAAAAAACTTGAATGTGGGCACGAGCCTATTGATGCAATGCCTTTAATTTGTGATACATTTTACAATAAACTTATTGAAATATACGGACAAATTGTACCTGTAACTGAGGTTGATGGGCAACCAATAAATTTTTTAAATCTTAAAGAATTTTACAGTCAAAGCGTACAAAAATTAATGCCTTGGAATTTATGGTTGCAAAACAGTTGATTTATTTACCAAACAAATATCCTTATAAAGAACTTACTAGGGAGTCAGTAAATGGTTCTAGAAAATATGTAACGCCTGACGGTAGCAGATTACCCAGCGTTACCACAATATTAGACGCTACCAAACCCGAAGAAAAGAAAAAGGCTTTGTTAGAATGGCGTAAACGTGTAGGCGAAACCAAAGCAAGAGAAATTACTACTGAGGCTGCAGGTCGCGGTACACGTATGCATAAGTTTTTAGAAAATCATGTAAAAACTGGAGATACTGGTTTACCTGGATCAAATCCATATAGTATACAAAGTCATACAATGGCAAAAACTATTATCGATAAGGGTTTAATAAATTGTCAGGAGTTTTGGGGTACAGAAGTCAGTTTATACTTTCCTGAAGTCTATGCAGGAACAACAGACCTAGTAGGGGTGCATAATAATAATGAAGCAATCATGGATCATAAACAGACAAATAAGCCTAAAAAGCGTGAATGGATAGATGATTATTTTCTTCAGTTAGCAGCGTATGCCCTTGCTCATAACGAAGTATGGGGAACTAAAATACGTAAGGGCGTAGTTTTCATGTGTAGTGCAGACAATCAATATCAAGAATTTATTATAGAAGGTAAAGATTTCGACTTTTATGTAGACAAATGGTACGAGAGACTAGAACAATATTATAAGCAGTTCATCTAGTCCTTTAGCATAAATAGTTGTAATACTGGTATATTATAACTATGGCAATTATACAGATTTCTAAGATTCAGCAGAGATCAGGCGATTTAGTCGATCTACCCCAACTTGATACAGCAGAATTTGGCTTTGCAGAGGATGCAAAACGCCTTTTCATAGGTAAAGAAAATCCAAATGAGAACATAGAAGTTTTAACTTCCTATTCTGAGATAGCATTTAGTCAACTACAAGGTAGTGTAGGTAATCTTGATATAAGTCCAGTTACTATTGAAGATGGTCAAGTATTAGCATATAACGGAACAGATTGGGTTAATAGAGGGGGTAATGCTGGTGGATTACTTACTTTTGGTGATGTTAGTAACGTTAAAATAGATGGTGGTGCTATTGGATACGTATTAGAAACTGACGGCACCGGTAACCTCAGTTGGACTCCAAAGTCAACAATAATCGCATTTATTGAAAATATTACAGTTGGTAATGGTGCTGCTGGTAATTTAACCACAGTAACTACAACACAAGATAATTTCTTTACTGAAGGCGCACAAATTACAGTAACCAATGTTCCTGGCATATCAGGAAGCATAGCAGATTTAGTTAATGCAAATACCTATTATGTTGATGTTATTACTTCAAATACATTTGCTTTATGTACATCTGCTGGCACTCCACCAAGTGGTAATTTAGATGCTACAGGATATACAATATTCCCATATACATCGGTAACGGATACAACCGCTGGGTTAAATGAAATTACTGTTGGAAACAGTAATCCATTTGCTACAGATTACACTGTAAAATTTTTAGGAAATGTGTCTGGTACAGGTTTGAACAATGATACCACTTACTACGTATATTCTATTCCTAGTGCAACTACTATTAAAGTATCTACATCAGATGATGGTAACGTATCAAACATAGTATCACTTGTAAACAAAACAGGTTTAACTGCAAATGTTTATGCGACCGGCGGTCGTATGGTATCTATTGTTGGTGGTTCAGGTTCTGCAGGTGCAGGTGGCTCAACTAACTCAGTACAATACAATGTTAGTGGTGTACTTGCTGGAGACGGCAATTTAACTTATAATCCTGTATCAAAATTGTTTACGGTCACTAATGGTAATATCAATACAGGTAATGTTAACGCTACTGGTAAAGTTGTAGCAAGTCAACTTGAATCAAATGTTGGCAATGGAACTGCCCCGTTGATTGTTTCTTCATTTACTAGAGTTCCTAATTTAAGTGTGGCTTATGCCAACGTTTCAGATTTTGGTGTGGTGACTACTACAGGATCAGGTAATTATTATCCAGTATTTGTAAATGGTAGCACTACAGGAAATTATGCATTAGGCTCTAATTCAGCCTTTACATTTAATGCAGCAACAGGAGCATTAAGTGCTACATTATTGACAGGTACACTAACTACAGCAGCACAACCTAACGTCACAAGTTTTGGTAATGCAACAACTATTACTGCTGCAGGTAATTTAAATCCAAGCGCCAACGTTACATATAATTTAGGTAATAATACTAATCGTTGGAATGACTTATATCTGTCAGGCAGCACTATATTCTTAGGTGCTCAAACTATAGGTGCTAATAGCACACATGTTTCAATTTCTGGAATACTTAGTGCTAATGTAAGTGGTGCTGCAACTACGGCTAATACTGTAGTTAACAATGCACAACCTAACATTACATCTGTAGGAACATTAACATCACTAGCAGTTACAGGTAATGTTACAGCAGGAAATTTAGCTGGCGCAAATTTAGTAAGCGCAAATTTCTTAACTGGCACATTAACGACCGCTGCACAACCAAATATTACTAGTGTTGGTACACTAACATCATTGTCAGTAACCGGTACTCTAAGTGCTGGAAACATGATTGTAAATCCAGGTAGTTTTCAAGGAAGTGGCAACGGTATATTTAATTTAAACGCAAGCAACTTATCAACGGGTACTGTTCCTGCTGCTCGATTAAGTGGTATTTACACAATAGATATCATAGGTTATGCAAGTACTGTTACAACAGCAGCACAACCAAATATAACAAGTGTTGGTACATTAACTTCATTAGCAGTAACAGGAAACATTACTGCTGGTAACGTTTATGCAAATAGTGGCACGATTGGTGCAAGTTTATTGACTGGTACATTGACAACGGCTGCACAACCTAACATTACTAGTGTTGGTACTCTAACAAGTTTAGCAGTTACTGGTAATGTAACTTCTGGTAACGTTTATGCAAACAGCGGAACAATTGGTGCAGGAACAATATTAACTACAGTGTTGACAACTGGTGCTAACACTACAGCAGGCACTATAACAGGAAATTGGTCATTAAGTGCTGGATCACAACTAACAGCAACTTATGCTGACTTGGCAGAATATTATGCAGGCGATCAAAATTATATTCCAGGCACAGTATTAGAATTTGGTGGTGATAAGGAAGTAACTTTAGCAGGTATAGAAAGTAATAAATTAGCGGGTGTTGTTTCTAGTGATCCTGCTTATGTTATGAATGGTGATATTAAAGCCGAGCATCCAATCATAGTTGCGTTGATAGGTCGTGTCCCAGTTCGTGTAACTGGTCATGTAAGCAAAGGTGATATGCTTGTTAGTGCAGGAAACGGATTAGCCAAATCATCAATCTTAACACCTAAGATAGGAACAGTAATTGGCAAGGCTATTGAAAATAAATGGACAGACGGGGAAGGTGTTGTTGAAGTAATGGTAGGAAGATTATAAAATACTTGTTTTGTGCGCCAACTCAATTAATCGTTTTCTATTGTGTTCTAGTTTAGGTAGCATGTCTAGATATATTTTATAAATTTCGTCTTTGGTTTTTGTTTTAAGGTCTAACAATATATTAATAGCATCATCTATACTATTGTATTTTATATCAAATAAATCATTTGTATTATAAAAACCCTGAGCAGTTAGCACTGACTGTAAATTCGTATGACCAATAATAATAAATGGTCTTAAACCAATTATAGGTTTCCAAGTTTTTTCGGTAATATGCCAAGGATCCTGATATTCTGTTTCTGTTACTAATACACAAAATGAATTATTCCATATGTCTAAATTGCCTAAACTTGTCAAATCTTCTGGACGTGAAAAACGTTTATCTTCATTAATTAAATCTTGATCAGTATGTCCACTTAAGTTGTCTATTTGTAAAAAAATGCCTTTGTTATAGGTTAGCCATCCACTTTCAAATAAATCATTTTCTATAATTTTACTTACTAGTTCATGTCGATGTAATTTAGGTTTACGGTTATATGATAAGAAATTATATTTAAAGTCATTGTTTAATTTTACGTTATGATTTTTATTATTATCATAAATCCATTGTGGCATCCAACTATTCCAGTGGTTAGGTCCAAACCCCACAAAAGAATGCGTAAACCCTTTAGATATTATATAATTATGAAAGTTTCCTTTATACATCCATTGAATACCATCAATTGATGCAGATAACCATATTTTTGTATCAGTTGGGCTATATCTATCTAGAATTTCATACAAATTATCTTCTTCAGCGTTTAACCAAGTACAATTAATCAATACATTATTATCATAGGTGCTTTTTACTTTTATCTCAGACTCTAAATTTGATAGCCACTGTAATTCTCTATCTGCTACATCTGTATGAGCAGTGTATTTTCTACCATAAGTTTTTAAAAAAGGCATTAACTATTTACAGAAAAAAGAGCGCAAAATAGATAAATATTTAAGCAATCAATTAGATAAATAATATTATGGCAGCAGCAATTTACACTCCAAGCGGATCAAGTCAGCAAACAACAGCATCAAATACTGAAAAAGTCCGTATATCAACGACAAGCAGCGCAATCGCTGTATCAGTTGGAACCAATCCTACTGCTAACTTAACTGCTTGCGAAATTATTCCTGCCAATACAGTAAACAATAGTTTTATTGTAGGTGAAGGTAATAAGATTGCTTATATTGCTGTGAGCGGTACTGGAATATTCTCAGTCACAGAACTTGGCGCGCCAGTAGGCGAATAATTCCTCGCGTAAAAAATAAGCATTTTTTGATAAATATATTATACCAATGACGTTGTTGTTATTGGTTTATGCGGTCCCCGCCGCGTATCGGCTAGAACCCGAAACTATAGGAGAAAAACAATGGGTCGTCCACTTAAAATCGCAAAAGCGCAAGCAGTCATTACTATCACAAATACCAATGGTACTAGTGAATTAGTAACAACTAATGCAAATTTCACAAATCTAGGTATCATTGCAGGTATGCCATTTATTGTTGCAAGCAACATTGGTAACTTAATTGCAGGTACTACGTATTACATTCTGCAAGTTGTAAATGCAGGCAACAATAGCACATTCTATGTGTCTGAATATCAGTTGTCAGCAAATCCAACGTACACTAAATTTAATTTAAGTACAGCAGCAGGTACGGTAGCAGCATCAGTAGGAGTTGTTGATGCATATTTCAACAATCCAAACGGTGGCGCAGGTTATCCAGCAACTAATGCTAATACATATAGTGTAGTTGGTGGAAACACAGCAATCTATGGTAAGCAAGTATTATGCCGTGTAGCAATCGCTCAAAACGGTGTTGGTACAATTACTGTAGCAGATGATAGCCCAAACATCAACGGTGTAGGTACTGATTTTGCTAATACATTAGCAGATGGAATGTCAGTGGCAACAACTGATGGTGTATTCTTAGGTATTGTTGACGATATCGCAAATGCTAATGCAACATTCGCTACATTCGCAGCAAACGCAGCAGCCAATGTAACTGATAGCGCATTTGAATTTGCACAAAACGAAGCAGGCTTCATCGTTCGTCAGAAGGGTAAGCAGAAGTATCTAGTACAAGGTACTACAAGCGGATTAGTAGGTCCATGCTATACAGCAAATCTTGCTAACGCAGCATTGTATCCTGGTACTATGAATATTGTTGGTACATATGCAAACGCAGCAACAGTCAAAGTTCAATCATTGAGCGATCATACTGCTGAACTCTTTACATCAACATCAGGTGTAACTGCGGATCCAAATAATACTGCAAACATCAATAATACTTCACCAGCATATAGCACATTTAACAGTGCAGCAGTTGCAAACGCAGCAGCAGGTATGCCGTATCCATTAGTTACTATTAGTAACGCTTAATAGGAAACAACAATGCCAGCAACAGTACGTAAACTTAAACAAACTGAAACTGACATTGCGGTGCTTCAGGTTCAGGTCGCCAACCTCGATGAAAAGATTGACGACCTGAAATCTGATTTAACGGAAATAAAAGAAAGTTTAAAACAAAATGCCCAGCGTAATTCTGATATGCTGGAAGAATTTAAGAAAGAAAATGCTGAACAACATAATGAACTAGCAGAAAAAGTAAGTTCATTAGAACGTTGGCGTTGGATGTTAATGGGAGCAGCAGCACTAGCAGGTGCACTAGGCTGGTCAGGCATTCAAAATATTTTTACTCAGCAGTAAGAATATCTAATTTTTCTTGAACCACATCAATATTAACTGTTGAAAATAGTCCAGGATGTAGTGGGCGAGGATATTGTCCATCACCTACCCAAGCATAACCACAATGTTCGTCATTCAATAAAGGAATAAATTCAGAGTCAACACTACAAAAAAAAGTATGATATGTAAATGTTTGATTGACAAATTTTTGTATAGGAATTAATTTAGCATCAATAGGAAAATATCCTATTTCTTCTTTACACTCTCTTTCCAAACCCTCTAATAAAAATTCATCTTTTTCTAACTTACCGCCTGGTATACTCCAACTGAAATTTTTACTATCATTTCTTAACAGGTACAAGAAACGTTTTGTATTGTTAGAATAAAAGAATATGCCTGCGCTGGTATTTGTCATTTGTTTATTTTACTATGAAGTGTACTAAATGACAATACTGTAATCGCCTTCTCCGTACCATCCTTCATATGATTTTACCCAAACACCATCAGTAAATCGATATTGGACATTTGTTTTTAAATTAGTCACAAACTCAATATTTGTATTTTCACTTGCATCAAATGCTACTATCCAGTTTGTACCGTTATATTGTATAATGTCATTGGCTTCAGCAACAAGATTTCCCCATGCAATAGTAGAGTTACCCTCACTGCCAATGTTTTCTACAATCAAATATCTTTGTCCTGTAACAGGTCCAACTAATCCTGCATTAGGTCCATTTAATAATGGATTTATAATTGCGTTCACCGGACTTAATGTGTTTTGTGGGAGGGTGTCTGGGTCAATGTTGTAAATTAGTAATCTTTCATCTAATGGATCAACAACAATAGTGCCTACAATGTCATGGTCTATAAACGGATTTTGCAACCAAATTTGTGATACACCTGGTCTATACGCACCATACATATTAAGTAAACTTGGCCAGTATAATGATGTGTCAGGTGGCGAAGGTAAATCTAAATCAAAATTAGGTGGTGTAAAGGCTGTTCCATTAGGACATAACTGTAAAGTATTATTTAATAATAATACCTTATACCCGTAAGGACTAATTTTTTGTCTTGTACCTAATAATAGATCATCATCTGAAATATCCTGTAATGCTGTGCCTTTATAAATGCTGGCAATAATTTTTTCGATGACGCCCATTTTCTTTAGTTTAGCACTTGTGCTAATCCATATAGGCATGTAAAATTTCCAACTTAATACGTCTATAGGATTTCCAGTGCCTTGAGGGATACTACGACTACTGAAAGTTAATCCATCTTGGTATACTACACTTAGTGAAGTCCAGTCAATAAAATTATCTGTGCTTTGTATTTCTAAACTTGGATTAAAAAGTGTTCCTAATTGTTCAATTAATTCTAATTTTTGATTATAATTTGTAGTCCAAATATCAACCTGTACACGTAGTGTATATGGCACAGGCATCAATCTTTCAATAGTAAATGCTTGTCCCTGCACTGTTTCATATTCACCACTAGTTTGATTAAAAGCACGTTGTCTAACTTGCATTTTATCTACAAAGGTAGGAACTTGTGTCCTTTTCTGATCATATTCTACTCCAGTGATATAATATGTTATCATTGGAGCACTAGGTAAATTACTTGCACTATTATTTGCTACTACAGTCGCCGCTTGCCTACTTTGATCGCCGTACATAATTGGTACACGCACATATATAGGATTTCCATTAGGATCTTTACCTTTAGTGACGTACCAATTGCTAAAAATTTTCGCAAACTGTAGTAAAAATCTGCGTATTTGATTATCGTAAAAAAACTGTGCCATGAATATCTCTTATGGTATAGGCGGCAAATTATCTGGCGCTATTTGTAATATTTGAGACAATGGTTGTGCCTGAGGAACAACATTGCCTGTTTGCTGTAGATAAATTTGTCCTTCATTATTTATAAATCCTGACAGTTGTGACTGATCATCTAGTGTAAATCCAGTTTGTGTTCTGACGTTACTACTAATACGTATCCACAATCTGCCGTCCCAACGAAATAGCAATTGAGGCAAATAATCTATACGTAAAAAATAATCGCCTACTTGCGGATTGAGTGGGAAGGATATACCAGCCCCAACAGGATAACCATCTGGTGCAGTACCATCGCCTGTCATATAGCCTGCACTGTATCCAAATGATCGAGGACTATAACGTGCTATGTATTGGAATCTTGGATCGCAATCTGCACGATAGTCCATAGTATTAGGACCATAAGGCTCAGTACCTGTGAATCCGGGTGCTGTAGGATCTTGGTCTGCCGTGGCATATGTGTTGTCAGCAGTACCATATGGACCGGTAATAACACCCAGTGATTGTACCGTAAGAATTTTTGTGGACTCGACACTGCCAGAACCATTTCTAGTAAGTTCGGGTTTTTGTTCTATTATTTCTAAACTTGCTTGTACGAACTTATCTAGTTTGTCTGATATATCCATATCAGCAGTCATATCCCAAATACTTTTTAGTGAATCTTTACTTACTTTTATTACAGGGCTTGAATTCTTATACTTAGGACTTCTCATTAATAATACTGTTCCAGTAACTGGAACAGGGGCACCTGAACTCCCAACAACAATATCAATTGGTGGCGCAGGCTGATTATCCTTTAGTGATAAACTATCGTTTGTTTCAAAAACTCCATATGTAGGAACAACGTAAAGGTCTTTTGCATTGTAACCTGATTTAGGTACAATACGTTTTGCTTCCTCTAACTGTGCATTATTAATTTCAATATTTTTATTGTATGTTGATAGTATATCTGCTAAGTTACCGTTTGTAATTACCTTCCAATATTCTTCATTAGGAGGATTAATGCCAGCAGGAACAGTTTTTATTGACTCATACAAACCATCACCCCAATTAACAGTATAGCCAGGTGGATAAGTTTTATTTTTATCATAGTCCCCTAAATAATTATCCTTGTTAATAGGTTCTTTGAGTATATCAGTAAATTCTTGTGAGTTGACTAACGGCTCACATTTTATGCGCCACAAATGTGGATACCATGTTTGACTAAAGCCTTCACTAGCATAGTTACTATCAGTTATTTGATAAAAACGTTTTAATGCTACTGGTATAGTTTCTTTAAGTGGATTATAGTCTAATAAATGTGGTAATTCTAAAACATCGCCCACCATCAATTTTCTTCCAATGATATCGATCATATCATTGTAGTGGACGGTAATAAAAATAATGTCGTTGTTCAAGAATAAGCCAAACTGACTTAGATCGAAATCTAGATTTTGGACATTATAATGACCACGTAATCTATAAATATTTTTATCATAGATACGGTCCCTATTTTCCATAAAGAGTAAATCTTGTATGTTAGTAGGACTTAGTGTTGAATATTCAGGTTGTGTATAATCGTTGCTTGCTTGCCCTGCTACTGGACCTAAATATTTGTGTATATATAAGTCTGTACCCCCAACAGTAAGCATTTCCGAAATTTGTTTATCGAAAAACTTATAATCTTGTTGTTTTGTGGGTGTATACAGCGACAATTTGGGCATCTAGTATTTATCGTCTTTTAAGGCATCGTAAGTTGTTGATTTTATTAAGGTTATAGTTGTTGACTTTACCCGTAAAATAACATAAAATATATAAACAATTGCACAGTGGAGTATGTATGGTTAAGTCTAAAGATATTAAAGAGTTGCACCCACGCGACCCCGACGCAAAGTACATTGGTCCCGAACCCACGTTTGACCCAAATGTAGTTAGTACTCAGTGGGACCTCAGTAAGGCGTTTTCTTGGTACAATCATTTTTATGACAACAAGGACGCAAAAGAATTTATTGCCCAATATCTTGATGTTGCGGGCAAGCAACAAGTTGCTAAAACGATACGCCGTGTCAATGATCGTCATGTAGTTCCAACTTATGGTTGGCTAGCACGATGCATCGTTCGTGGTAGCGTAGTTGATAACGACACACTTGCAAAACTTCATATTGAAATTGATCGTCTTGTTGCACTTGTGCAACCCGAAGTGTATGTTGAACATACACTTGGTGTGGTCAACAATCGTCCTAATGTGCAGGAGATCATGCGTGAGCGTACTCTGCAAGTTGGTGGAGAACT
>Ga0129333_10001269_pt1 | contig 22641 bp, 20 predicted proteins | sample CPB6_08_DNA_FD_94474 | JGI IMG/M metagenome (GOLD analysis project Ga0129333, IMG submission 94474) | Freshwater to marine salinity gradient microbial communities from Chesapeake Bay, USA - CPBay_Sum_0.6_0.8_DNA | ecosystem: Environmental > Aquatic > Marine > Coastal | place: USA: Chesapeake...
AAGGCCGCCTTCGGGACTCTGATGGCGCTGGAGCCGGCTATCGCCGTCGTGATCGGGGTCATCGTCCTCGTCCAGCGCCCGGACTGGTGGAACCTGGTCGGCATCGTCCTTGTCGTCATTGCCGGTGTCGCTGCCGAGCGCACGGGGCACCGCGATGTCGAGCGACCGGATCTGGAGTACCCCGGCGCTTAACGGCGATGCCCCGTGCGGAAATGCAGGTGCGTGGGGATCAGCGCACGGTGAGCGGTGTCGCGATCGACAGTCCCGCGGTGCCCGGCACCGACGGCTTGAAGGTGCTGAGAAGCAGGTAGGTGCCCTTCGGCGACTTCGGACTGATCCAGTACTTCTTGGCGCGCGAGCCGGAGGTGATGAAGCCGCTGCGCTTGTGGATGAGGGTCGGATCGTCACCGTCCATCTGCAGCAGGTACTGGCGCATGCCGCCGCGCGTGGTCTTGGGGGTGACATTGAGGGTCACGGAGAACCCTTTGCCGCGCTTGATCTTCTTCGGCTTGATGACCTTCAGGGAGATGCCCGAGGTGTTCTTGCTCTCCCCGCTCAGCACGGGCGTGACGAGCGGGTCGAAGCCGGTCGCCGTGGCGAGGGAGAGCAGCGTCGGGTTGCTCGTCGGGGAGACTGCCACCGTGCTCGCACCGAGGGCGGCCTCGAGCTGCTCGCGCAGCTGACCGTTGGCGGCATCGGCCTGCTGCTGGTTGGGGGTGTTGGCGACGACGCCGCCGTCAGCACCCTGCTGGTTGACGGCGTTGGCCGGATCGGCCGCCGCTGCCGCCGCCTGCGCTCCCTGCAGCTGGTCCTGCGCCTGCTGGGCCTCCTCGATGGCGGCAGCCACCTCCTGCGGGTTCGCCTGAGGATTGGCGACGAGGTCATTCAGCCTCCGGGTGGCCTCCTGCACCCGGGAGAGCGCTCCGCGTACCGCGGTCGCAGCCTGTGCCAGGTTCACCACGGGCAGGTTCGCCGCCCCGGTGATCAGGGCCAGGGCCGGCGTCGACGTGCGGATGATCGGGCTCCGGTTCGTCGCCGTCATCTGGTCGACACACAGGTACTTGCCAATCGTGCCACCGGGGACGGGCACGTTGACGAGCGCATCGTTCACCCCGTAGCCGACCCCGAGCAGGTCCCAGGTCAGCACGTTCGACCCCGACGCGCAGGTGTCGGCGTCGGCACGGGCGACGACCGATCGGCGCAGCTGCCGCAGGCTCAGGGCATCGCCGCCGGTGGGGGCGGCCAGCAGGCCTGCGGATACCTGGACGGAGCCGCCGACGGGGACGCCGGTCGGCGTCGTGCCCGCGACGATGGACGGCGTGCCGGGCAGCGCGAAGGTGACGGCGCCTGCTCCGGCCGGGTTCGGCTTGATGGGCAGGATGACGTAGTGGCTCAGCACGGCCGGCGTATCGAAGGGTGCGATCCCGACCTGCCACGCGCAGAGCCGCAGCGCCTCGATCTGCGGATCGTTCGCCTTCGAGGGGATGGCGTACTCGCGCACGATCGTCTTCTTCAGGTCCGCGAAGGGGACGCCCTGGGACTGCACGGGGTGGGTGAAGCGCAGGTCGATGCAGTCCTGGGTGCTCCTGACGATGGCGACGTGGGTCGTCCGGTTGGCCGGCTCGGCGCCCGCGGCCAAGCCGGCGAAGGGCGGGAAGCTGACCTGGACGGTCGTCCCCGCGATGACCTGGTCGTTGCCGCCGACGATGGTGGGATCGGGCAGCGTGACGGCCGCGTGGGCGGTGGCGGGCAGCAGGGTGGCGGCGAGGGCCCCGACGACGACGGCGACGGAGCCGCGTGCGCCCCAGCGACGTGCGGTGCGGGTGATGGTGCTCATGGGGTCCTCCCTTGTCGGTGCCGTGGTGGCAGTCCGAAGGCTAGGAAGCCCCATGCATGACGAGGGAGATCCGAGGGAAAGTGGGGTGCTGGCTACCCGCCGTCGAGGGGGTCCGGGCCCGTCGCGGACCGTCGGCCCTGCCAGGCGGTCCATGCCATGCGTGCGCCGATCGCCAGCATGAGCACCCCGAACGCCACACGCATGACGCTCCCGCCGATCACCAGGGCCAGCGATGCGCCGATAAGTGCGCCGACGATGGCGCCGAGGCCGTATCCGACACCTTCCCCCCAGCGGGTCAGGCCCGGCCGGGTGAGGCGGACGGCGCCGAGCAGGGCGATGGGCACCATCACCGCGAGGGATGTGCCAGCGGCCAGGGACTGCTCGTAGCCGAAGCCGGTGACCAGGATGGGGACCAGCAGGATCCCGCCGCCGATGCCGAACAGGGCCGAGAGCAGTCCCATCCCGAGCCCGGCGACGACGTAGCCGACGGCCACGGTCGCGGACAGGTCGGGCAGTTCGGGAAGGCTCCCGGATCCGGCTCCGTCGGGCCACAGCATGCGCACCCCGGCCACCCCCAGGACGACTCCGAAGAGCGCCTGCAGCAGTGCGCTGGGGGAGCGCTGGACCAGATGGGCGCCGAGCCATGCTCCGGCGAGGCCACCGGCGAGGATGAAGGCGGCGGGCAGCCATGCCACGCGGTCGTCCAGCGTGTAGCGCACGGCGCCTGCGGCCGCGGCCATGGCCACCATCACCAGGCTCGTCGCCTGCGCCGTCTTCTGCTCGACGTCTCGGGCCAGTACGAGGAAGGGCACGAGCAGGATCCCGCCGCCCACGCCGAAGGCCCCTGAGAAGGCGCCGACACCGACGCCGACACCGGCGTCCTGGGCCGCGCGCGCCGGGGGGATCACCGCTGCACTGTAGACCTCGTGCGGAGTTCCCCTCCGTTCACGTTTGACATATCGGACTGATATATATTGTCGCTATGACATCGCGCACGGACGTCCTCGACCACACGGTCCTGGGCCTGCTGGCGGACGGCCCGCTGCACGGGTACGAGATCCGCAAGCGCCTCACGTCCATCCTCGGGACCTTCCGGGCCCTGTCGTTCGGCTCGCTCTACCCGTGCCTGCACCGGCTAAGCGGCGATGGCCTCATCGAGCCGGTCGACACCCTCCTGCGCGACGACATCGCCGGTGTCTCGACCAAGCGGGCGCGCATCGTGTACGGACTCACTGCCGACGGCAAGGAGGCATTCGCCGCCTGGGTCGCCGACTACGGCCCCGGCGCATGGGAGGACGAGGCGTTCGCCGCGCGCATGGCCTTCTTCTCCCGGACCGACGCCCAGGTTCGACTGCGCATCCTCGAGGGCCGTCGCACGCGGCTCGAGGAGCGCCTGCGCAGCCTGCAGGAGTCGATCGACCGCACTGACGCCCGCATGGATCTGTACGCCGAGCGTCTGCAGCGCCACGGCATCGAGGGCGCCGAGCGCGAGGTCGGCTGGCTGGAGGAGCTCATCGCAAGTGAGCGCAGTGCCCGCCAGGAACGCCGGCAGGCGCGTGCCGCCCGCAAGGCCACCAGGAAGATGCCAGCGAATAACACCAGGAAGGACCATCCCCAGTCATGAGCAGCAACGAGATCCGCGTCGCCATCGTCGGAGTGGGCAACTGCGCCTCGTCCCTTGTCCAGGGGGTGGAGTACTACCGCCATGCCGACCCGTCAGACCGGGTCCCCGGCCTGATGCATGTGGTCTTCGGCCAGTACCACGTGGCCGACGTTCGATTCGTGGCCGCCTTCGACGTCGACGCGGTCAAGGTGGGCCAGGATCTCGCCACGGCGATCAACGCGTCCCAGAACAACACGATCACCATCGCTGAAGTGCCCGAGACTGGGGTCACTGTCCAACGGGGTCACACCCTCGACGGCCTCGGCAAGTACTACCGCACCACCATCGACGAGTCACCAGAGTCTCCCGTCGACGTCGTTCAGGCGCTGAGGGATGCGCGGGTCGACGTCGTGGTCTGCTACCTGCCGGTGGGCTCGGAGGAGGCCGCCAAGTTCTACGCCCAGTGCGCAATCGATGCGGGATGCGGCTTCGTGAATGCGCTCCCGGTGTTCATCGCCAGTGATCCGCAGTGGGCGGCGAAGTTCGAGGCCGCCGGGCTGCCCATTGTCGGCGATGACATCAAGAGTCAGGTGGGTGCCACGATCACCCACCGCGTGATGGCCAAGCTCTTCGAGGACCGTGGCGTCATCCTCGACCGCACGTACCAGCTGAATGTTGGCGGCAACATGGATTTCAAGAACATGCTCGAGCGCGAGCGCCTGGAGTCCAAGAAGATCTCCAAGACGCAGGCAGTCACCTCGCAGGTCGAGCACGAGCTCGGATCCCGCAATGTGCACATCGGGCCGAGCGACTACATCGAGTGGCTCGATGACCGCAAGTGGGCCTTCGTCCGCCTCGAGGGCCGGGCGTTCGGCGATGTACCGATCAACCTCGAATACAAGCTCGAGGTGTGGGACTCGCCCAACAGCGCGGGAGTGATCATCGATGCGGTGCGTGCCGCCAAGATCGCCAAGGACCGAGGCATCGGAGGGCCGCTGATCAGCGCCTCGTCCTACTTCATGAAGTCTCCACCAGTGCAGTACTCGGACAACGAGGCACGCCAGGCAGTCGAGGACTTCATCGCGATGCAGGTGGCACGCTAGACGCGCCCGCGTATCGCGCGCGCAGCGAACCTCAGTGCCCGTGCACCTCGACGCCGGACGTGCGCTGGACCGACAGCTGCACGTCGGAGCCTGCGACGCACGAGAGCACGTGACCCCCCGCGGTGCGATCCGCGGTCACGCCGTGCAGGTGCAGGCCCGGCTGGCCCGTCCCCTGCATCCCGTCACCTTGCATGAAGCCGACCAGGACCGCGCGACGCGAGCCGAGCGGGAAGACCACCTGGTTCGCGACCACCGTGGCCAGGGTCGGGAAGGGCCGCGCCTGGGCGGGGACGCTGCGCGTGACGAGGTCGCTGAACGTCCCGCGCACGCGCACCGCGACGATGCCGGTGGTGGTCCCCGCGACCATGGGGATGTAGGACGCGAGCTCGGCGCACGTCATGCCCGGGGGTACCTCGACGGAGGTCTCTGCGCGGAACGTCACGGCCTGCACCCACGGCGACGTGCGGGAGGTGGCCACCTCGCGCGGAGTGCCGTCGGTGCCCACGCGGTAGGGCGTGCCGCCGACGAGGATGAACTCCCCGTCGAGGTCGTCGAACGTGCCCAGGCCGAGGGTCTGCCCGTCGACGGCCTCGGCCAGCGGCGCCACCGCGCTGAAGTCCGGCTGGATGAGCCGGGTGTATGTGCCCACCTGCTGCACGACGGGTCGATCGTCCTGGGCCCCGGGACGTGCGGCGGCGATCGGCGCCGATGCGCCCGCAACGGCCGTGAGGGCCAGGATGACGATCAGCAGACGGACTCCGGTGCGGGACATGGCCGAACCCTAGCCCGAGCTCGTTGCGCACCCTAGGGTCTGCGCATGCAGCCAGTGAGTCGACGGCAGGTGCTCGTGGCAGGACTGTCCCTCGGGTTCGCCGTCACGGCGTCGGGCACGACGGCCCTGCGCGCGTTCGCCGCCGAGGATGAGACTGCGGTCGACGTCATGGGCAACTACACGATTCGCAACGCGCAGACCGGATGCCGCGTGACCGTCAAGGTGCGCAACGGTGTGCGCACCATCGCGTCCAACGGCCTGCCGGACTTCACACCCGGCACCTTCCCCAACCCGGGCTGCCCGAACGGCATATCCGCCCAGAGCTACTCCTACCGGCTGCCGATCCGGGGGACCAGTACGTCGATCACCCCCTACGCCATCCCCCAACCGTTCGGCATCACGGTCGACGGCGTCCTGTTCGATCCCTACGCCGCGGAGTGGTGGAACAACGACCGCAACAGCGGCTGGCAGTACTACGCACTCGGTGGCGGCAAGAACCTCGGCATGGACGACAACCATGCGCATGTGCAGCCGACCGGTGCCTACCACTACCACGGCATTCCGGAAGGGCTGCTTGATGTGCTCGGCCCCTCGCGCCACTCCCCACTGGTCGGCTGGGCCGGTGATGGCTTTCCGATCTACGTGCGCAACGGCTACGCGAACGCCAAGAAGGCCGGGAAGGTGCGCGCGATGCGGTCGTCCTACCGGTTGAAGTCAGGCACCCGGCCGTCCGGCCCGGGAGGCGTCTACAACGGCTGGTTCAACGAGGACTACGCATACGTCGAGGGATCGGGCGATCTCGATGCGGCCAACGGTCGCTACGGGGTGACGCCGGAGTATCCCAAGGGCACCTATGCGTACTTCCTGACCGAGGAGTTCCCGGCGGTGCCCAACGCCTTCGCCGGACGTCTGGCATCGAGCTTTGTGCAGACCGGTGGCGGGGGGCCGGCTCCCGGAGGCCCCACGGGCGGGCCGCCTCCCGGTGGCCCACCCCCGGGGCCCGGCTCGGGGCCTCCGCCACCGCGGTGACCGGGGCCCATGGGCTGACAGGATGAGCCCATGACGACCGACGACGCCGCATTCCACCCCTCAACCGATCAGGTCGACGAGGGCATGGCCTCGGTTCGGCAGTCGCCGCGCGATGCAGGCCCCTTGGAGCTCATCGTCATCCGGCCGGACGTGGACCAGCGCCTGAGCCTGCCGCTCGTCGAGGTGGACGCCCAGCGCGGCCTGGCGGGCGACTCGTGGGAGAGCCGGGGCAGCAGCCGGACGCCGGACGGCTCGGCTGACCCGGGTGATCAGGTGACTGTCATGAACATCCGGTTCGCGCGGCTCATCGCCGCCACCGAGGATCGCGTGCCCCTGGCCGGAGATCAGCTGTACGTCGACCTCGACCTGAGCGTGGGCAATCTGCCTACGGGCACCCTTCTGGAGTTCGACGCGGTGACGCTGCGTGTCACCGACGTGCCGCACACCGGGTGCGCCAAGTTCCGAGCACGATTCGGGATGCCCGCCTTGCGCATGGCCAACGGGCCCGAGGGCAGGGACCTGCGGCTGCGAGGCATCAACACCACCGTGGTGACGGGCGGCATGCTGCGTCAGGGCGAGACCGTGCGAGTCACCCGCCCCGGGGTGTGACCGCCTTCAGCGTCGTCCGCTCACGACCGGCCGCTTGGCGGCCCTGCTGAGCCGGGTCTGCTGGCCCAACTGGTCGGCCATGAACTCGCGCAGCAGGTCGATGGCCTTGACGACCTTCTTGCTGGACAGCTCGTAGTACACGTTCAGGCCGTCCTTGGTCGCGACGACGACGCCGCGCTCCCGGAGGATGGCAAGGTGCTGGCTGGTGTTCGACTGGCTCAGCTCGAGCGCAGTGGAGAGCTCACCGACCGTCATCGGCCCGGAGCGAAGCTCGGTGATGATGAGCAGGCGGTTGGGATCGGCGATCGCCTTGCACAGGCGGGCATGGAGCTCGTGCAGCTCCCGGGACGTCTCGCGGTCCATCAGGCCACCCTAAGTTCTGGTCGACGTTCTGGCCGCATCACGTGGTCGTGGAGGCCGCGCACTGGTTCTTGCCGATCTCGAGGATCTCCAACTGCTCGTCGGTGGCCTCCTGCCTGCCGGAGTTGACCAGGCGGATGGTGTCGTAGGTGTCGGGCGCGGCGGGCAGGGACGTGATGATCTGCTCGATGAACGCGGTGAGGTCGGCCTCGCTCAGCAGCGTCGACTCGAAGATGGACCCAAGGCTGGTGCGCACCAGCCCGTCGTCGCCGACCTCGCTGTCGAACGACCAATGGGCGGGCAGCACCGTGGTCGCCGGGTCGAGTGGCCGCAGCCGCTCATGGACCGTGTGGAAGAGCTCGGTGGCCAGCTCGTCGGCACGCCCGGTCAGGTCCGGTCGGCCGATGCCGCGGACGAACACGGTGTCACCGGTCAGCAGGAGGCTGCCGGGCAGGCTGATGCACGTTGATCCGGGGGTGTGGCCGGGGGTCCGGATGCTCATCACCTGCACGCTGGCACTCCCGAGGTCGAGCTCCTGACCGTCCGCCAGGGGGACGTTCGCGAAGGGGGTCGGCGTGCGCCCGGTGTCCTCGATGGGCACGTGGTACTGCGCCCCCACCTGCTCGGCGAGCTCGGGGCCGCCGGTGATGTGATCGGCATGGACGTGCGTGTCGATCACGTGGGTGATCGTCATCCCCTCGGAGGCGGCGAGGTCGATGTAGTCCTGGGGGAAGCGTGCCGGGTCGACCACGATGGCGTTGCGTCCGGGGACCCCGATCACGTACGACAGGCAGGCCTTCGCGGGGCGCTGGACCTGCCACGCGACGATGCCCCCGGGAAGGTCCGGCAGGCGTCGCGACACGAGCAGCTGCGCCCACGCTGCGGTGCCCCCCTCGAGAGTGCGTGCACGCTTGCCCTCGCCCTCGAGCATGTCGAGCAGCAGATCGCTGCCGTTGCCATGCGCGCAGATGACCACGGTGTCGTCCGGCAGCTCCCGGGCCAGGTCCTCGACCTGCTCGACGGCCATCCAGATGGGCAGGTTGCGGGTCGGCACTGGTCGGGTGCCCTCGACCTGCCACGCGGCGAACTCCTCCTGATTGCGCACGTCGAGGATCATCGGCACGGCTCCGGAGTCGATCTCGTCGTAGAGCTCGCGGGTGCTCACCGTCCTGGTCATTGCTGCTCCTTCCGGGATCAAAGCCCATTCCCTATCGGGATTGCTGACAATCCCCTGTTGCGGCACGGGATCGCTACATGCGCGGACGCTAATGTAGTTTTCGAGTGTTGGGAAGGGTTTTCTGCTGAAAATGCTTGCCCAATGGCGGCTCCACGTCTAGCGTCACTTCCACACGAAAGGAGTCGGCCATGACCGAAGGCTCGGCAGGTTCGGACGAGGAGAAGATGACGATCATCGCCTTCAGCGGTGATCTCGACAAGCTCTGGCCGGTGACGATCCTGGCCTCGACGGCGGCGGCGAACGGAATGGATGTCACCGTCTTCGCGACCTTCTGGGGGCTCTTCCCACTGGTGAAGGACGGCGAGAAGATCGGCCACGACTCCATGACCAAGATGATGTCCGGCATGAACGCCCCCGGCTTCACCAAGGCGAAGCTGTCGAAGATGAACATGGGGGGAGCGGGCAGTTCGATGATGCGCAAGGTCGCTGCCAAGAGCAACCTCCTGCCACCCGAGGACCTCTTCGAGATGTGCCTCGACATGGGAGTCAACGTCTGGCCGTGCCAGATGACGATGGATCTGCTCGGCATCCGCGCCGACCAGATGCGCCCGGGCCTCGGCCAGCCGGCCGGCGCTGCCACCGCCTTGGCCCGGATGGCCAAGTCCGAGATCAACCTGTTCATCTGAGGAGAAGCCGTGGATGTAGCGAAGACCGTCGATGCGACCGGGCAGAAGTGCCCGATGCCGATCCTGATGACGGCCAAGGCCGCGAAGGAGCTCAGTCCGGGTGATGTCATGCTGATCATCGCGACCGATGCGGGCGCGCGATCAGATGTGCCGGCCTGGGTGTCCCAGACGGGCAACGAGCTCGTCGAGTCCGCCGAAGAGGGCGACGTCCTGAAGTTCTACGTCCGGAAGAAGTGAGCGACTGTGCGGTATGGCTTCGCGATAGACCAGCGCACCTGTATCGGGTGCCATGCCTGCACGGTGGCCTGCAAGACCGAGCACGACGTCCCCTTGGGCAAGTTCCGCACCTGGGTCAAGTACGTCGAGAAGGGTGAGTACCCCGACACGACGCGTGAGATGGGCATCATGCGGTGCAACCACTGCACCGATGCCCCATGCGTCAAGGCATGCCCGACGCAGGCGCTCTTCACCCGCGACGACGGCATCGTCGACTTCGACAACGAGCGCTGCATCGGCTGCAAGATGTGCATGCAGGCATGCCCGTACGACGCGATCTACATCGATGACAACACGCACACGGCGGCCAAGTGCAACTTCTGCGCCCACCGGATCGACAACGGGCTCGAGCCCGCATGCGTTCAGGTGTGCCCGACGCAGTCCATCTGGATGGGTGACATCGACGACCCCACCAGTGGCATCAGCCGATTCCTCAGCATCGAGCCGGTGAGCGTCCGGACCCCGGAGCAGGGCACGCGGCCGAACACCTACTACGTGGGCGCCGACCAGTCGGTGCTCGACCCGTTGGCGGCCCCTGTCGACGGCTCGTACCTGTGGGCGAATCCCGATCCACTGCGCCTCGAGACAGCGGCGGAGCTGCCCGGTGATCCGGTGTCCAAGGCCCGTCTGACGTACAACACCGCCCACCCCCGCCCGTGGGGCTGGAAGGTCTGGACCTACCTGTGGACGAAGTCGATCGCGGCGGGTGCGCTGATCGTGGGCGCGCTGCTGCTGCTGACGACCTCGGATCGCTCGCTGCTGGTCACGACCGCGGCCCCGTTCGTCACCGAGGCGTTCCTGCTCCTGACGTCCGTCCTGCTGATCTGGGACCTCAAGCGCCCGGACCGGTTCCTCTTCCTGCTCGACCCGCGGAAGATCAACAGGCGCTCCTGGCTGGCGATCGGGGGGATCTTCCTCGGCCTTGGTGCCGCAGTGGGGGGCCTGTGGTTCCTCGCAGGTGCCGTGACCGAGCTCGGCTGGGCCGACCTTGGTGGAGCGCTGGTGCCGCTCGCGTGGGTCGCCATCCCCGCCGGTGTCATGACAGCGGGCTACACGGCCTTCCTCTTCGGCCAGGCGGAGGGCCGGGACCTGTGGCAGTCCCCGGTGCTCTTCTGGCACCTGCTCGCGCAGGCCGTCATGGTGGGCGCAGGCGTCCTGCTGGTGGTCGGCCCCGCTATCGGTGCCGGCACAGCGACCATCGAGTGGCTGTCGTGGGCGCTGGTGGCGGGCGTCGGGGCACACCTGCTGATCACCCTCGTCGAGTTCGGCGGCAAGCACCCCACGCGCAATGCCGAGGTCGCGGCCCACGCGATCACGCGCGGCCGCTACCGCATCCAGTTCTGGGGCGGGTCCGTCGTGCTGTCCGTGGTGGCCGCGGCGCTCGCCGCAGGATCCGCGATCGGTGGCGGGGTTGCCCTGGCCGTGCTGGCCGGGCTCCTCGTCCAGCCGGCACTCCTGCTCCACGAGCGGGTCTTCGTCATGGCGGCGCAGGACCCGCCCCTGTCGTAGGACTCCGCCACATGACCCACGACCTCGTACGCCAGCTCGGGAAGGACAGCAGCCGATGACCTCACGCTCCGCCTCCAAGGGCCTGCCCTCGGCCGCTCCAGTCGACCCTTCACGCCCGGAGGCGCACGGCCTGCGCGTGCGCGAGACCGTCTCAAACTACCCGCCGGTCGACACCTGGGATGACGTCGTGATGTACGACGCGAAGGCGCATCCGCGCAAGGTCGAGAAGCACTACATGCTCGTTCCCACCACCTGCTTCAACTGCGAGTCCGCCTGCGGCCTGCTGGCGTATGTGGATCGCGAGACGAAGGAGGTCGTCAAGATCGAGGGCAACCCGGCCCACCCGGGATCACGCGGCCGCAACTGTGCCAAGGGCCCGGCGACCCTCAACCAGACGACGGACCCGGAGCGGATCCTCTACCCCCTCAAGCGGGCGGGCAGGCGCGGTGAGGCGAAGTTCGAGCGCGTCTCATGGGACGACGCGATGGACGACATCGCCGGGCGCATCCGCCGGGCGATCCTCGAGGACCGTCGCAACGAGGTCATGTACCACGTAGGCCGCCATGGAGAGGACGGCTTCATCGAGCGCGTGCTGCTCACCTGGGGGGTCGACGGCAACAACACCCACACCAACATCTGCTCCGCGGGTGCGCGCCTCGGCTACTCCCTGTGGGGAGGCTACGACCGGCCGTCGCCCGACCACGCGAACGCCAAGGTGATCCTGCTGCTGTCCGCCCACCTGGAGTCCGGTCACTACTTCAATCCCCATGCCCAGCGCATCATGGACGCCAAGGTGCACGGCGAGGCCAAGCTCGTCGTCGTCGATCCCCGGCTCTCGAACACGGCCTCGCACGCCGACGAGTGGGTGTCACCCTGGCCGGGCACCGAGGCGGCGATGCTGCTGGCGATTGCGGCCTACCTGCTGCGCACGGACGCGGTCGAGTGGGACTACATCCAGCGCTGGGTGAACTGGTCCACGTACATGACTGCCCTGCACCCGGACGAGGACCCGAGGGACTTCGAGGCCTTCAAGAAGGCGCTCACGGCCGACTACCAGAAGTACACGTTCGCCTTCGCGGCACAGGAGTGCCGCATCCCCGAGGCGCAGCTCGAGCGCGTCGCGAAGCTCGTGGCCGGCTGCGATCGCAAACTCGCAGCCCACACGTGGCGTGCGTCGAGCGCAGGCAACCTCGGTGGCTGGGCCGTGGCGCGCGCCCTGTTCTTCCTGACCGTCCTCACGGGGAGCATCGGCCAGAAGGGCGGCACGAGCCCCAACGGCTGGAACAAGTTCATCCCGCACGGCCCGTCGATGCCCGGTGGGCATGACTCCTGGAACGAGCTGCTGTGGCCATCGGAGTTCCCGATGTCGACCAACGAGCTGTCGATCCTGCTCCCGCACTTCCTCAAGGACGGCCGCGGCCGGATCGACACCTACTTCTCGCGGGTCTACAACCCGGTGTGGACCAATCCGGACGGTTTCTCCTGGATCGAGGCTCTGTCGGACGAGGACCTCGTCGGCTGCCATGTGGCCATGACGCCGACCTGGAACGAGACCGCGATCTTCGCCGACTACATCCTTCCCTTCGGGCACAGCACCGAGCGCCACGACACCCAGTCGTACGAGCAGTACGCCGGCAAGTGGCTCGGCTTCCGCCAGCCGGTGCGACGCGTCGCGCTCAACAAGATGGGCGAGGACATCACCGACACCCGGGAGTCGAACCCGGGTGAGGTCTGGGAGGAGACCGAGTTCTGGATCGAGCTGTCCTGGCGCATCGACCCGGACGGATCGCTGGGCATTCGCAAGCACTTCGAGACGCCGGGAGAGCCGGGCAAGAAGGTCACCGTCGACGAGTACTACGGCTGGATCTTCGAGAACCAGGTGCCGGGGCTGCCGAAGAAGGCCGCCGACGAGGGGCTCACCCCGCTGGAGTACATGCGCAAGTACGGCGCGGTGGAGATCGTGAACAACCTCTACCGGCAGGACGAGCGGCCGCTGACTCCCGAGGAGCGGGAGGGCGCTGTCGCTGACGAGAACGGGGTCCTGCGCAAGCCGATCACCGGGGAGACCCAGAAGCCGCTGGTCGGCGAGGCGGGCGCGGTCGGCGTCGTGCTCGATGACGGGTCAGAGGTGGCCGGCTGGCTGACGGCCTCGCGCAAGCTGGAGCTGTACTCACCGGCGATGGCCGACTTCGGCTGGCCGGAGTACGCCGCTCCCTGCTACATCCGCACCCACGTCCACCACGAGGGCATGGAGCATGCGCGAGGCGATTTCGCGCTCGTGCCGACCTTCCGGCTGCCGACGCTCATCCACACCCGGTCCGGCAATGCGAAGTACCTCAACGAGATCAGCAACAAGCACCCGGTCTGGATGAACAAGGTCGACGCGCGGGCGCTCGGCCTCGACACCGGCGACATGGTTCGCGTGAACACCGAGATCGGCTACTTCGTGGCCCGCATCTGGGCCACCGAGGGGATCAAGCCGGGAGTCATCGCGATGTCCCACCACATGGGCCGCTGGCGCACGACCGACGATGCGGGCAGCCGATGGGTGAGCGGCAAGGTCGACGTGGGCAGGCTCGAGGACGGCAGGTGGCGCCTTCGGTACAAGGAGGGCGTGCGCCCCTTCGCCAGCGATGACAAGGACTCGATGCGCATCACCTGGGAGGACCCCGGGGTCCACCAGAACCTGGCGTTCGCCGTCCATCCCGATACCCACTCGGGGATGCACTGCTGGCACCAGCGCGTGCGGGTCGAGAGGGCGCACGAGGAAGACAAGTACGGCGACGTCGTAGTCGACACCGCCAAGTCGCGCGAGGTGTACCGCGAGTGGCTGTCCTGGACGCGACCGGGCCCGAACAAGGACGGCCTGCGCCGGCCGATGTTCATGATGCGGCCTGTCATGCCGCAGGTCCGTGCCTTCTACGTCGACAACCAGCTGCCGCAGCAGTAGTCCACCGCGCAAGGTCGAAGGAGTCGCTCGCTGATGGTTGCGCTTGCCGCCGTCCTGGCCATCGTGATCGGCATGGCCGTCGGCCTGCTCGGCGGCGGTGGCTCGATCCTGACGACGCCCCTGCTGGTGTACGTCATGGACTTCGACGCCAAGCAGGCGATCGCCGCGAGCCTGTTCGTCGTCGCGGTGACGTCGCTGTTCGGGCTGATCCAGCACGCGCGCGCCGGTCGCGTCCGCTGGCGCACCGGCCTGATCTTCGGCGCGGCCGGGATGGTGGGTGCCTTCGTCGGCGGCCAGATCGGCGCTCGGCTGCCCGGCTCGCTGCTCCTTGCGGCCTTCGCCGTCATGATGGCGGCCACGGCAGTGGCCATGCTGCGCGGTCGGCGGAAGGTCGAGGGGGCGGGGCACTCGGGGCTCCCGCTGTTCCGGATCCTGCTCGACGGGTTCATCGTGGGGCTGGTGACCGGCCTCGTGGGGGCTGGTGGCGGGTTCCTCGTCGTGCCCGCCCTGGTGCTCCTCGGCGGCCTGCCCATGCCGATCGCGGTGGGCACCTCACTTCTCGTGGTGATGATGAAGTCGATTGCCGGGTTCATCGGCTACGCGTTCACATTCGGCGGCCCCAATGGCCTCGTGGCGCTCAATCCCGAGACGTCCTTCAACTGGACGGTCGTGCTGATCGTGACGGCCTTCGCAATCGTCGGAGCACTCGTGGGTGCCCGGCTTGCCGGGCGCATCCATCCCGATCGGCTGCGCAAGGGCTTCGGCTGGTTCGTGCTCGCAATGGCGGTGTTCATCCTCGTGCAGGAGGTGGGTGACAGCATCCTCGAGTTCGCGCAGGGATCGGCCATCCAGATGCTCGAGGTGATCGCCGGGATCGTCGTCCTCGTCGTGGGTATCACCCTGCTCATCCGCTGGCCGGTCAAGGAGACCCTGGCGGACTATGACCTCCCCGACGCATCCGTCGCGCGCGACTCGAAGGCGTCGGAGGATGCCAAGTAGCCTCACCCCGACAGCACGCGGCGAAGGGGAGGGCATGGCCGATCGCGATCCTCTGACCGCGCTGCAGGAGGCCCCGTGGTCGGCGGCCCGCGCCGCAGCCCACCTGGTCGCGACGCGCCTCGATGCCGAGCAGGTCGGGGTTCATGAGCTCGATGCGAGGGTCCTTGCGCAGGACTGCGTCGCACAGTGCGCGCTGCCGTCGTTCGACTCGTCGGCAATGGACGGGTGGGCCGTGGCCGGACGGGGCCCCTGGGCGATCGTCGGCGACGTGCTCGCCGGGCGTCCGCACGATGGGGCCCTATCGATCGGGACCTGCGTGCGGATCGCTACGGGTGGCGTCGTCCCCGAGGGTGCGACGGCCGTCCTGCGGTGGGAGGACGCCGACGTCCGCGACGGACTCGTCCACGGCGAGACGGACGAGGGTCGAGACATCCGGCCTGCCGGGGAGGAGTGCGCGGTCGGCGACCTCGTCGCGCGCGCCGGGACACGTGTGGCGCCTGCGCTGGCGGGGCTGCTGGCGGCCACAGGCCATGACGAGGTGGCGGTCGTTCGACGGCCCCGTGTCGCGCTGCTCCTGCTCGGGGATGAGCTGCTGACATCAGGCGTGCCCGAGCGCGGCCGGGTGCGTGACTCCCTCGGTCCGCAACTGCCCGGCTGGGTGGCGCGCGCGGGTGCAGTCGTGGCGAGCGCCCTGCAGGTGCCGGACGACCCTCCGTCGCTCCGGGCATCGGTCCTCGATGCCGTGGAGTCGGCAGACCTCGTCATCACGACGGGAGGCACCGCGGACGGCCCGCGTGATCACGTGAAGGCGATGGTGGCCGAGCTCAACGGGGACCTCCTCGTCGACCGCGTCGCCGTGCGTCCGGGCCATCCGATGCTGCTCGCCGCGCTGCCGGGCATCGGCGGCGGACGCGTCCCGCTGATCGGCCTGCCGGGCAACCCGCACTCAGCGATTGTGGGGTTCGTGACGCTCGCCCTGGCCGTGATCGACGCCATGCTCGGTATCCCTCCGGTGCGCCTGGGCACCCTGCGGGCGGGCGAGGAGCTGCGCACTCCTCCAGGCCACACGCGCCTGATCGCCGGCACCGCGGTCGACGGCGTGTTCGTCCTCTCCCCCTATGGGGGGTCGGCCATGCTGAGGGGTCTTGCACAGTCGACGGGATTCGCCGTCGTCAGCGAGCGGGTTCCTGCCGGAGCGGAGGTCGAGTGGCTGCCACTGCCGTGATCTCGCTGCCCGCCCGAGCCCAGCCCGGATGGTTCAGCGGCGTGATGGGCACGGCATCTCTGGCGGTGGTGGCCTTCCGGCTGCCCGGGGACCTCACGTGGGCGAACTCGGTCGGCACGGTGGTCGGATGGGTATTCCTCGGCCTGGCGGTCCTCAGCCTTGTCATCCTGCTGGCAGCCAACCTCGCCGCTCCGCTTCCCAGAGGGGAGCTCGCCGCCAGCCTTGGCTCGCGCGAGTGGGGCCCAGCATACGCGGCGGCGCCGGGAGCGGTCCTCGCGATCGTGCTGGCCCTTCAGGCGGTCGCGCCTGACGTGTCGTCCTCCGACGTGGCCGGCTGGCTGACGCTGGTCATCTGCGTCGCCATGGTCGCGATCGACCTGCTCCTGACGCTGATCGTGTTCACCTCGGCGATCATCAATCCCGACGCGCTCGAGCCGAACGCGCTGACGGGAGTCTGGTTCCTGCCGCAGTCGGTGCTGCTGCTGGCATCGGCCGCCCTTGCCCACTTGTCGAACCGTCCGGACTCCTCGATCGCCGAGGTGGCCGCGCCGATAGCCGTGCTGCTGCTGGGGGCCGGGCTGATCATGTTCCTGCTCGTCGGGGCCATCGTCCTCGATCGCCTCATCGCCGCACCGTTCCTGCCCGTGGGCGGCCTGCCGGCGACGTGGACGCTGATGTCCCCGTCGTCCGCCGCCTCCCTGGCCCTCCTGGCCATCCCCGTCACCGTTCCGACGCTCCTGGGGCAGCCGTCCACGTCCGTCACGCCGGTGACCACGCTGATGGCGGGCGCACTGGTCGGTTTCGGCCTGCTGTGGCTGCTGGTCGTGGCGACCCTCACGGCGCGCACGCGGGGTCAGGCGCTGTCGTTCAGCCCCGCTTCGTGGGGGTTCGTGTTCCCACTGGCTGCCCTGTCCGTCGCCACCGGCAGTCTCGCGAACAGCTGGGACGCGCCGCTCATGGTGGCAGCCGCGATCCTGATGGCGATCCTGGGCATCGCGGTCTGGCTGGTGGTCACCTGCGAGTCGTTCCGGTGGGTGCGTGCGAACATGCGGGGCCGTGGGCAAGGTCAGCAGTAGCGTTCGCCCATGCAGGTGACCTTCGTTCCGTCGAACATCTGGCGTGTCGGCCTGGTCGTGCTCGCCGTCATTGCGCTCGGCCTCTTCCTCAGCTTCATCCTCGACGACGGCGGCGGGGTCATCTTCACGGTGCTGATGTCGTGGTTCGCCGCGATCGCGATGGACCCCCTCGTGACGCGGATGTCCCGGCGCATGCGCCGGGGTGTGGCGACCATGATCGTGATGGTCTCGGTCATCGTCTTCGGCATCGTCTTCTTCCTGCTCTTCGGTGCGCTGTTCGTCGACCAGATGGTGCAGCTCGTCATGCTGGTGCCCGATCTCATCGACGACGCCATCGCCTGGGCCAACGCGACCTTCGACCTCACCCTGTCGCAGGGATCGCTGATGGAGATGGCGGGACTCGACACCAGCAACGTCGCCACGGCCGCGGCGAAGATCGGCATGACGGTCCTGGCCTTCGTGGTCTCCGTCGTGGGCAGCATCTTCGGGATCTTCACGTTCGCGCTGTTCACGTTCTACCTGTGCGCGGACATGCGACGGCTCGAGCGCTGGTTCGCCAGCCTCTTCCCCCCACGCATGCAGGACGTCGTCATGACGGTGTGGCGGACCACTGCGCAGAAGACCGGTGGCTACATCGGCGCACGCGTCATCCTCGCGAGCATCAACTCCGGCACGACGGCGGTCGTGTTCGTCATCATCGGCATGCCGTACTGGCTGCCGCTCGCGCTGTGGACGGGCATCGTCGCCCAGTTCGTCCCGACCATCGGCACCTACATCGCCATCGTGCTGCCCGTGATCGTCGGCCTCCTGAGCGGAAGCCCGTGGATAGGCGTCGCCGCCCTGATCTGGGCGATCATCTACCAGCAGGTCGAGAACCTCACCATCGAGCCGAAGATCAGCGCCCGGGCCGTCGACGTCAACCCAGCCGTGGCGTTCGGTGCCGTCCTGCTTGGCGCAGCCCTGTTCGGGGTCGCGGGCGCCTTCCTCGCGGTGCCGGTGGCGGCCATGCTCCTCGCGCTGCTCCAGACGTACGGCAAGCGCTACGAGCTGATCGGTGCGGTCCACGAGGGGCCGCCGGCGGAGCGGGCGAAGAGCAGGTCCGGGCGCTGGAAGCCCTACCGCACGAAGGCGACGGAGGCAGACGCCGAGGATCAGGAGGCGGGGCCCCCGGCCACGTAGATCACCTGGCCGGAGACGAAGCCGGACTCCTCCGACGCGAGGAACGACGCGACGTTCGCGACATCGTCGGGCACCCCGACCCGCCGCAGCGGGGTCTGGCCCGCCACGGCAGAGGTGAACTCCTCGAAATCGATGCCCATGCGTGCGGCTGTCGCCTTGGTCATCTCGGAGGCGATGAACCCGGGGGCGATCGCGTTCGCCGTCACCCCGAAGGGGCCGAGCTCGATGGCGACCGTCCTGGTGAAGCCCTGCAGGCCAGCCTTGGCTGCCGAGTAGTTCGCCTGGCCGCGGTTGCCCAGAGCTGAGACGCTGCTGAGGCTGATCACCCGGCCCCACTTGGCGGACACCATGTGCGACTGGACTGCGCGCGTCATCAGGAAGGCGCCGCGCAGGTGGACGCCCATGACCGACTCCCAGTCGGCGAGGGTCATCTTGAACAGCAGGTTGTCTCGCAGGATCCCGGCGTTGTTGACCAGCACCGTGGGAGCTCCGAGTTGACCGGCTACGTCGGCTACGGCGGTCTCGACCTGCGCCTCGTCCGTGACGTCGGTGCGTAGGGCGAGGCAGCGACCTCCCGCCGCGTTGATGGCGGCGGAAGCCTGAGCGAGTCCGTCCTCGTCGAGGTCGAGCAGGGCGACGGCCATGCCGTCGCGTGCCAAGCGAGCAGCGACCGCCGCCCCGATCCCTCGCGCGGCGCCGGTGACGATGGCGGTCCGGCTCACCTGCTGCCTTCCTCGTTCGTCGTGTCGTCCTCGTAGCGGATGAGACGTCCCATGATGCGGTCGAGGCCGAGGAGCACGTAGCCGAGGATGATCGCGACGATCACGATGACCCCGATGAAGGTCAGCACCGAGGCCCAGCCGTTGGTCGCGACATCGAGGAACGGGTACGGGTAGGCGCCGAGGACCTGCCCGCGGGCCAGTGCGTAGACCGTCCAGAGCAGGGGCAGCACCAGTGCCGCGTAGACGGTGGACTGCCGGACAAGGCCACGCGGTCCGGCGATGAGCCACACCAGCGGCGTGACGATCGGCAGCACGATGTGCAGGAGCATGTTGCTCAGGAAGTCCCAGCCCTCCTTGGGGCCGGAGGCCAGCAGGGCGTTGTAGACCACTCCGGTGACGATGATCGTCAGCACGGTGTCCAGGCGCAGGGCACGCCAGATCGCCCCGACCCGGTCCTGACGCACGAAGAGCCCTGGGCGAGCGAGCAGTACCGTCATGACGACGGCGACCGTGACGTTGCTCCAGAGCGTGAAGTAGGTGCTCCAGTCGAGGAACCGCTCGATCGGGGTGTCGACTCCGCCGGGCACATTGCCGAGGATCGTGGGCTTGCTCAGATCCTCATCGCCGACGTAGTAGCCGGTGAGGTTGAGCGTCAGCGACAGCGTGACCGCGCACCACGCGAGGATGACGTTGAGGATGAGCAGGAGTCGACCGTACGACGGCATCTGCAGTGCAGGGCGGTTCTGGGGTGCCATGACCCCGAACGGTACGCGCGCGGGCGACCCGTGTCCGCTGATCCGGCCGGATTCCGGGCCGGATCAGGATGTCGGGGGCCGGTCGCTACGGTCCTGGATCAGCGCCTCAAGCTCGTCGATGGCCTGGCGCTGCTGCAGGTTGAGTTCCCGGAGCGCGTCGAGCCGCGCCTGCAGGTCGGGCTCGTCATTGCGGGACCGGCCGCGGGTGGGGGAGAGGAAGAAGTTCGCCAGGTAGCCGGTGAGGGTGCCGAAGATGCCGACGCCGACGAGGATCACCAGGACACCGAGCACGCGTCCGGCGTTCGTGACGGGGAACTGGTCGCCGTAGCCGACCGTCGCCATGGTCACAACCATGAACCACAGCGAGTCCGAGGCAGTCGTGATGTTCGCGTCGGCCGACGCGGACTCGACCTTGAGCATGCCCAGGCTGCCGAACTCCAGCACCAGGATCGCGATGAACACGAGAGTGAACAGCGCACTGTCGGCCCGGTCCTTCAGCAGTGCGCGACCGAGGGCACGGGTGCCGTATTCCTTCATCAGGCGGTAGACCCTGATCAGCCGGAACAGGCGCAGGATGTTGGTCTGCGCGAAGGGCAGGCTCGACAGCAGGTCCGCCCAGCCATAGTCGCGGAAGAAGTACTGCCTCCGCGAAGGCGCCGTGATGAGGCGGAAGATGAAGTCCAGGGCGAAGAAGGCCGTCAGCACGACGTTGATCAGGACGAGGATCTCGTTGAGGTCCGGATCCTTCGTCAGGAGCATCAGGACGAGGTTGACGATCGACAGGATCGACAGCAGACCCATGAAAATCTCGTAGCTGGGGTTGCTGAGCTTGTGCCGCATGGCGACGCGGCGATCGACGTCCGGCTCCGACATAGGCCCTTCCCCGGCTGCTCGCGGCGGCGTGCGCGTCGCGCTCTCGCCTGACTACGCTAGCAAGGGAGGGAGTGGACGTGACCGCATTGCACCGGGGCCTGCCGGAACGCGCGCAGGTCGTCATCATCGGCGGCGGCGTCATAGGCACCTCGATCGCGTACCACCTTGGCCTGATGGGCTGGTCGGACGTGGTGCTCCTCGAGCGTGATCGCCTGACCTCCGGGACGACATGGCACGCAGCCGGGCTGATGACCTGCTTCGGCTCCATGTCCGAGACCTCGATGTCGATGCGGATGTACACCCGCGACCTGTACTCCCGGCTGGAGGCCGAGACCGGGCAGTCCACCGGCTTCCGCCCGGTCGGCTTCATCGAGGTGGCCGGCGACGAGGGCCGCCTCGAGGAGTACCGGCGGGTGGCGGCTTTCAACCGGTATCTCGGGCTCGAGGTTGAGGAGATCTCACCGGCCGAGGTGGGGGATTACTTCCCGCTGGCGGAGACTTCCGACCTGCTGGCCGGCTTCTACGTGGCCGGTGACGGACGCGTGAACCCGGTCGACGCGACCATGGCGCTGGCCAAGGGCGCGCGGATGCGGGGTGTCACGATCGTCGAGGGCGTCGCGGTCGAGCGGGCGCTGACCAGGGACAGCCGCGTGACGGGAGTGCGGACATCGGCCGGCGACATCGAGTGCGAAGTGGTGGTCAACGCCGCGGGCATGTGGGCACGTCAACTCGGTGAGCGCAACGGCGTGGTGATCCCCCTGCAGGCGGCGGAGCACTACTACCTGATCACCGAGCCCATGGCCGGCGTCGACGCCTCGCTGCCGATCCTCGAGGATCCTGCGCGGCACGGCTACTACCGCGAGGAGGGTGGCGGGCTCATGGTCGGGCTCTTCGAGCCCGTGTGCGCTCCCTGGTCGGTCGGGGGCATCCCGGAGGACTTCTCGTTCGGCCAGCTGACACCGGACTGGGAGCGCATGGGCCCGTATGTCGAGCGTGCGATGTCGCGAGTACCGGCGACGTTCGATGCGGGAGTGCGGACCTTCTTCTGCGGACCGGAGTCCTTCACGCCGGATCTCGCCCCGATCGTGGGCCCAGCACCCGGCCTCGACGGCTACTTCGTCGCCGCCGGCATGAACTCCGTCGGGATCCTCACGGGTGGTGGACTGGGCCGCATCGTCGCCACGTGGATTGCGGACGGCCGTCCGGATGTGGACGTCACGGGCTTCTCGATCGATCGCATGGCCGACTACCAGCTCTCCCCGCGCTACCGGGCCGCGCGCACGGTCGAGACGCTCGGCCTCGTCTATGCCGCGCATCTGCCGGGTCGTGCCGTCACGACGGCCCGAGGTATCCGTCGTTCGCCGCTCCATGCGCAACTCGTCGAGCATGGCGCCTACTTCCGCGATGTGAGCGGGTGGGAGGGGGCCGACTGGTTCGCCGGTCCCGGTCGCACACCTGACGCGGGCGAACCCACGTGGGGGCGCCCGACATGGTTCGGCATCTGGGCTCAGGAGCATGCCGCGGTGCGCGAGGGCGTGGGGCTCATGGACATGTCGTTCATGTCGGAGTTCTCGGTCACCGGTCCGGATGCCGGCGCCTTCCTGGACCATCTGTCCACGGCGCGCGTCGATGGCCCGGACGGCGTCATCACCTACACCCAGTGGCTGAACGAGGCCGGCCGGATCGAGGCCGACCTCACGGTGACGAAGCTCGGCGAGGGGGACTTCCTCGTCGTCGCATCGGACACCGCGCGCGGTCATGTCGCCGACTGGATGCGCCGGAATCGTGGCGGCCGGGATGTCTCGATCGCCGACATCACCTCGGGCATGACGCAGATCAACGTGCAGGGCCCGCTCTCGCGTGAGGTGCTGCAGCGCGCGACCTCGGTCGACATGGGCAAT
>Ga0129333_10001270_pt1 | contig 22636 bp, 42 predicted proteins | sample CPB6_08_DNA_FD_94474 | JGI IMG/M metagenome (GOLD analysis project Ga0129333, IMG submission 94474) | Freshwater to marine salinity gradient microbial communities from Chesapeake Bay, USA - CPBay_Sum_0.6_0.8_DNA | ecosystem: Environmental > Aquatic > Marine > Coastal | place: USA: Chesapeake...
CCAAGAGGTGAAATAGAAATAGTAAGGTCTGATGACGCCGCACGATACGACGGTGGCGTGAAATCAAGAAATGACATTACTTCTTGCCTTTATCCTTTTCGGATTTTTTATCTTCTTTTTTAGTTGAACGTTTCTTTTCTTGAGCGTGCTGTTGTTTCTTCTGTGCCATCTTACGACGACGGTCTGCTTCTGTTGTTTCTACGTATTGACCACCTGCTTGTTGATATTTTTTTGCAACCCAAGCACTTGCTCCAGGGTTAGGCCATTTAGAATATTTTGCTTTGGCCTGTGCGACAAACATCGCATACAGTTTTGGATTAGCAGGTTTTCTCACTTGACTCCTCCGAATGCATCCTGTTCCCGCCCATACACTACCGTATGAGCGGGTTCAGGTTGTTAAATAACTAGTCGTTTACGACTGTTGGTGCTGGGCGCTGTTGACGTCCACCGGAACGTACAACAGTCTCAATTGTTTGCTCTGCACGGTCTGTGTATGTGCCATGAGCAAACTCACCAAGCATTGTTGGTGCTTCAATCCAAGCAGCAGAGCCTACGTGTGCACGCTCTGAGAGGGTTTCAGCGGCTGGTTTCTGCCAAACAGGTGCGTTCCGATTTGGACGACCTGGTGCTACAGCAGAACCTTGTGCCATTCCCTTCTGGAAATCACTTGGAACATCAGTGTCAGTTGCGACACCTTCTTCAAAGCGAAGTGGTCCACGGCGTACTGGGTTATCACCCATCTTGCGCTCGTAGATATTTGGTGCACGCTCTGGAAAGCGAGGTGCTGGAGAAATAGCCATTGGAGACTCCTTGTTTCTAGGTTTAGGTATACCTGGTAATAGTTTCCACCCTTTTGTCTATTTTGTGTGGCTAACCAAAGAATGGATTGCTTGAGGCTACAACTTCTGGCATTACCAGGTCTTGAGTTAATGAACAGGCTATGGCTAGAGAATCCACAAAGTCATCGTGAGCATAGGATTCATCTGGAGCCTGTACAAGGAAATTAGGGCCCTTATATTGTACTTCTGCGTCTACCATTTGTTGGTAAAAACGTTTCCAAGTTCTTAGGCGCCGTGTTTTTGCATGAGAAGGCCAGGAAATCATTTTTCGTTGAATTAAGGCTTGTAGGTGTTTCCATCTCTTCGACTGTTCAGACGGGCTAGATGTTAAAGACATAACTTCGGCTCTTGGCAAAAGTAACTTTAATCTTTGAGCAACCGCATCACCAACACCATTTGCATCAACACCAACAGCAAGAACGTCGTAATTTTCTAGAAAATTAACAATCTGGTAATACTGCTCTTCCCAATCATCTCCCTGCATTTCAAGCCAGTTAAGAATACGATGGTCAAAGTAACCAAATTCATCTGGTCTATCCCAATCAACCCAAACTACTGTCACAACTGTGCTGTCTGTTTTACGAGCAGGGTCAATGCCAACAACAACTGGAGTCTTGTGCCAAGACTTAACTAACTCTTGTGATGTATCTCCAAGTTCATCCATAATCGTTGAAGTAACAAACATTCCTCGTTCAAGCAACCATTTGCAGTTGTATGACATTTGAAACTCATCAGAGTCTTCACCAATACGCAACATTTCTTTGCGAATGAACTTCTCGTAGTTGGCATTGAACTTTGCTACATCTTTCCAATCCCATTGAAAGTGATTCTGTCGTGCAGCACGTCCAGTCTGTCGTCTGCGGTTTAACTGAATAGAGCGGTAAAAGTTATTCTTGCTGGTAGTTGGAGTTCCTGTCTTTACCATTGTTCCAGCGTAATACGCCAACATAGGTGAAATAGATTTAGATACAACGAAGTCATCTGCCTCTTGGCACTCATCAATAATTACAAGGTGAAATGACTTAGATTCAATCTTTGCTCTTGGGTTTGCTGTCATCATCGTTATAGTAGAACCAGATTTTTTCAAACGAATTTGTCTAGTTACCCCGCCTACGCGTGCGGCTGTGTCATCAATTTCTGGGTCATCCATAATTTCTACTGCACGCTCTGAACTAAGTCGTGTAACAGTTCTACCGAATAAAGTTTCAGCCTGTGCTTCTGTCGGTGCAAATAATCCAACCCAAATTCCATCTTTAAATTTGCCTAGTAAATCTGGATATAACTTTGCAAGACGTGGAAGTAGAATCATCATCGTTGCAACAGTGTCTGCAACAGTTTCAGATTTACCAGACTGACGAGAAGCAAGAGCGGTTATTTCTTCACCATCATTAATAATGACAGATTCCATAATACGACGAGCGAGTGGCTTCTGGTATGGGTGTAAATCATGGCCAACAAGTACCTTGAGGAACTCAAGCATCTTGTCTATAAGTTTGTCTACAAACTGTTGAGATAACTCATCTAACGGCTCATCCACATCTTCTTCAACGGGCTGTTCGTCTTGAAGATAGAACTCCGGGTTTATTTCTTCAAATTTATCTTCTTCCATACACACCCATTAAACAGCGAGACCCACCTTTTGGGTGGGTCAACGCTAGACCTGTAGAGAGGCAACGCGTTAAAATCATATCAGGATACGTGTCTTTTCTTCAACTCTTTTGCAATAGCGTGAAAGGCTTCTGCACCCAGTAGAACTTCATCTAAGTCTGCTGCGCTATTTTGTTTCTGATAAATCGTTATATGTTTGCCAATCAGGTACATCGAGTGCTCCATCCAGGCTATCAAGTCTGGGGTGGAAATCGACGCTACTCTCTTCTCTATCCGAGTCTGGGGCTGGTGTCCATCCCGCTTCTTCCGTAAAATCATCGTAAGTTACATCCCGCCTTTCTAGAGCCGAGTTTAACGCATCCTCTTCAGTCTTTGACCCACTCCATAGTCCAAAAACTATGGCTTTGTAGTTTGGAAGCCTAAAAATTACAGGTTTAGAAGTTCTGAAGGGCTCTTCAATTTCTTGGGTCCAGCCCCTAACCATGAGTTTATTGCCCCATTCGTAAGGAAACTTTGTTACTTGTACGAATAGTGGTCCAATGTTATGTGCCTTGGGCATTTATCTCTTTCTAGGTTTGTTTGCCTTTGGTGGTTTGGGGGTGTTTCGTTTAGCCATACGGTCATACTGTTTACGCTCATTAGTTAACTGTATAGCACGAGTAATCTTATACAAAGCAGAGCGTGCATAAGATGGGAGAGACTTGACGCTTGCGGGCCCACGTGGTTTGTAGTCTAAAACTTGATAAATGTATTTGCCTTTTGAAACTCGGCGCTTAAAATCTTGCCACTCAGTTGTAGTGACCTCGTAATAGTTGTAATAAGTTCCATCACGAAATACAACCGTCAGTACAGAGCGACTACGGTCATATCCAGCAGCCACAGTTCTTGGGCGCTCAGGATTTGTCGTAGATGTAGGAACTAGAGATAGAGGCGCTGGAGCATCGGACTCGCCTTCTTGTGGCCCCTTCAAACCTGGAACAACAATTTCACCTGTGTCTAAATCTTCATCATAATATTTACGACCAGCAGAACGGTCTACAAAGTTTCCTTGTGCATCTATGTAGTAGACATCTTCGCCAAGTCCTGGAAATACAGCCTCTCCTGCCTGATTTCTACGAGCAACTTCTGTAGGACTTTGAGGATTGTAGTAACGCATAGTTTCATCTGCGTTAATTAAAGAGATTGTTTCAAAAAATTCACCAGCAGACGCTGCAGTTGGTAATGCAGCAAATGGACTCTGGAATCCACCTTCTTGTGATAAGGCTTTCATCATTCCTGAAGTTTGTTTTGGACCAAATCCATAAGGTTTACCCATTGCTCCAAGAAGTTCTTGCGCAGAGGGAAGGGCAGAGCGACGACCCGCTCCACCCTGACCTCTGATTCTTGCCATTTAACTAGTTTATGCCCAAGGAGTAATAGTTACTGCTTGTCCTACTGCAATCGTTGCTCCACCAGCAGCAACAGACTGTGTCTTGATTGTTCCAGATACTGCAACTACAGAACCAGAAAGTCCTGTTGCACCATAAGATGCTGTTGAAGTTCCTGTAACGTCAAACGCGTTTGCGTTTGGAACGTTAACAATCGTCCAAGTAGCATTGAACTCAGAATCAAGACCAGATACGGTTACTTTTTGATTAATAGCATATCCGTGTGTTGATGCTGTAAAGCGAATAGTTGTTGAACCAGTTGTACGAGACACTGCTGTGACTGTCTTTGCAGTGTTTGTAGCAGCAGATGCTGTTGTTACTGAAAGACCAGCATCATCAAGAGTATCTACAGCGGTTGCTGTAACTACACCAATAACAGATGGGACGTTTACATATCCAACGCCTGCTCCATCATCGTTTGGTGTATAAAGTGGATAACCATTCCATCCTGCATAAGCAATGACATGGTCATTTAGAGTTGCGTCCAAGTCACCTTGAACTGCTTCGCTGCGCTCATCGTTTGGCTGCATAGGCATATTGCCCCAAACTCTGTCAACGCAAACATTTCCTGCGGAATCGAGTAGATTCCCATTGTTATTTACGGCCATTTATTCTTCTTCCTCACATGTGTGGTTGTCTAGTTCAGTCTCAAAAAGAACTTCTTCGCAGTCGCGACATTTGAAGAAGCGAACTTCATCTAGTGCTGGATGTAAGGAATCCGAGTTGTTTTCCCCGTGTGCCATCTGAGGCCCTGCTAGGACTTCAGGCGGAAACGGTCCTCTTGGACTGTGTGAGGATGATGGTACAGCATGTCCTTGTACTGCGAACTTGCGAATGACCTTCATTCTTGACTCGGTTTTTCTGCCGCTTTCTTCTTCTTAGACTTAGATTTTGGTTCTGAAGTAGCCAAAATGTCTAAAGCAGACTCTTTCTCTACTTCTAACTGCTCTGTAGTCTTTAAAAGACCAGCCTTACGACGTGCTTCTAAAAAATTTGGTAAATGCTTTCCGCAATAAGGAACATCAACACTCTTGGTTATTTGATATATGTAGAAAGCATCCCTATCGCAGTTAGCACACTTCATTATTTAGCCTTCTTGGTGGCCTTCTTTTTTGCAGGAGCCTTCTTTGCAGGCTTCTTCTTAGGCAGAACCTTTACGTATTCAACAGGTTGTTCAGAGGCTGCCTCTGCAAGTAGTTTTTCAATAATCTTTTTTGGGTCTTCTCTTAGGCCAAGTTTAATAAGTAGTTTTGTAAACATTTAACAGTCCCATGCTCGTAGTGATTTGTTAATACGACTGTTAGGGTCTCTAGCAGTCTTTGAAGAGGTGTTCTTTCTCTTCATGCCCTCCATCCTAGCGCAGAATGACTTACGACGTGCTGCCGACTTCTTAGACTTTGCGGCTTGTTCACGCTTTACTGGTGGCTTTAGGTCAGAGCCAGGGTTCTCGCGCTCGTACGAACGACGACCCTTCTCATTTAATCCGCCCTTCTTATTCTTACCTTCACTGCGAGTCCAGGCTGCTGACTTATGATGTTTTTTCTTTTTTGTAGTCATTACCAATCCAATCCATGAGAGAACTGTTTGCTATCAAGTATGGGAGCGCCACCGGTCATAGGACCCGGAGTAGACATAAGATTAGAGAGTCTGCTACGAGTTTGTTTACCAAGTTGAGGATGGTCTTTAAGTGATTCAAGTTTTCTATAATAGTCTATTGAATGCATTCCAAACCTTGACCTAATTGCTTGGTCTCTATCTGCTAATGACTGAAACGAACGATTAGAAAATCGAATCATCTTCTTTTCTGTAGGTGTTAGAGGAGCGTTTCTATCATCATAGCCTGCTTTAAATGACTTATAGGCGTCGTCATCACCATTTAATGCTACCGGCATTTATGCCTCTCTATATTTAATTCGACCTGTTTCTGGGTCGTTGTAGGCCAACTTCTTAGGTTTTATTTGTTTGGTTTGTTTGGTTTGTTTTGGTGCTTGACCTTGTGGTGTTTCTGGTTTTGGTTTTCTTGTGAATTGAGTTGCATAGTCGCCCATGCTTATGTGAATCGGAGTTTCATGCTTTGCATGACGGAGCACTGACGTGACAAATTCTTTTCTACGATTATGCTCTGCTTGTGCCGCTTGTTCTTCAAGAGCAGCCTTATGGGACTCCATTTCCATTCCATACTGATGTGCAGCATAGTGAGCCTTGTGTATCTCCATAGCATGGTCCAATGGAGTGTCTTCTTGTTTCTTTGGATACTTGCCCAATTTATTGGCAACCCAAGCAAAGGGGTTTACATCACCACTGGAAAACGAGGGCTGCATACTCATAGGCTAATAATCCCTCAGTATTAATCTTTTGGGGTATTTAACGAGTCTTCAATCTTAATCAAGCGCTCACCCATCTCAACGAAGGCTTCTAGCATAAGGTCAACCTTCTCTTCAATCTTCTCTTGCTTGTATAGCAGTTTATTAACAACGTCTTTTGTGGACTTACCACTATTCTGACTCAACTCACCATCCAGTTTATTTAGACGTTCCATGACGCCGGGTACGGCGTCTCTACCAGGAGCCTCTTCTTCTCCCATCCAATCTCTACGGAAATGGTCGAACCAACTAAGAAACTCTTTTGTCTTTTTGTAACCTGGTAAAAAGATGACGCCCAAAGCCGTCACTATTGACGCTGCAAGGATAACTGCAGCAGCGATTGCTTCGAGCGTCATCATTTATGTATTACTTCTTCTTTTTTGCGCCGAACCCGTATGCTGGGTCTTTTGGATTTAGGGCCTTAGCCAATGGGCCAAGGAGACCTGCGATAAATGCGTTTACCAAGGTCTTTGGGTCAGTGATACCGCTCATGTATAGAGCAGCAACTGCAGCGGCTGCCGCACGTAGGTACGTGGCTGCTGCTGCTTCTAGTGCTTTCTTATCCATATCTCTCCTAGTTGAGATGCCCTTCTCAAGGTCAATAATGCTCTAGTCTTCGCGGTTGCGCAGTGGATACGTGGCTATCCAAGCGACTAACGTTCCGATAGTTGCCCAACCAACTACGTCCTTTGCGCTTCCGTCAAGCACAATCCAGGCTATAAACATACCCAGTAGTGTCCAAAGTTGGTCAAGCATATCTTTGAAGAAGTTAATCATTTGCGGCGTCTCCTAACTGCCTTCATATCTCCAGTTGGCGCTCCGCCACCTGAACTGCTGCCTCCAGTTGACCCTCCAGTTGTTGCTGCGGCAACTGCAGCAGCGTTGATAGCAGCACCTGCAGCGACTACAGTTGCTACAACCATCTTTGTTGCTTCTTCTCGTTCTTCAGGCGACATATCTGCACCGATACTTCCCAGTGCAAGAAGAACTTGACCTGGGTCATTAAATAATTCGCCAAGTAATTCAGATGGATTTTCAATTAGTTCAAGAGCGGCTGCAACTTCTGCAGTAATGATAACCTCATTACCGTTCTCATCGGTTCTAACATCGACTGGTGTTTCTGGAGGCAGGTCTTCATAGGTGATGCCTGCTTCTTTTATAGCCTCGCTAGATATAGCCTCACCTGGTGCTACACTTGAAATCAAAGCAGTAACTACAACGGCCTTTTCTTCGGCTGTTAACTTGCCATCAGAAAGTGCGTTGGAGATGACCGTTTCTGGTGTAGGCTCTGGCTTACTTGGTTCAACGATAGGAGTATCTTGTGATTCTTCAGACTGATTTTCTTGCTCTTGGTTGTCTGGTTCTGGCTCTTCTGATTCTTCAGAAGGGGGTTCGTCCACAGGGTCGTCGGTTTCGTCAGTTTCTTCGGGCGATGTGGGTTGTGACTCTTCTTCTGTGGGGGTCGGCTCTGGCTCTGTATCTGAATCAGTAGATGAATCCGTATCTTCTGACGGATTATCGGAAACTGGAGGATTGTCTTCAGGATTCTCTGTCTCGTCTGGAGTGTCTGAAGAGTTGTCATCTGGAGAGTCAGCAGGTTCCTCTTCCGGATTTTCTGTTTCCTCTTCAGAAGGTTCTTCTGGATTCTCTGGAGCAGGTTCAGTTGGCTCTGTCTCAGGTTCAGAAGGTTTCTCTGGCTGAGGTTGAGTCTCAGGTTGAGGTGTTGGAGCCGTGGGCTCAGAAGGAGTAGGTTGAGGTGAAGGTTCGGGTGTGGGTTGCGGTTGTGGTTGCGGCTCTGGTTGGGGTTGTGGCTGTGGCTGTGGCTGCGGTTCGGGAGTTGGCTCAGGCGTTGGAGTCGGAGTGGGATTGGGCTGAGGAAGAGGAGTAGGTTCTGATGTCGGAGTTGGTTCTGGGGTTGGTGTTGGGGTTGGGGTTGGCTCTGGTGTTGGGGTTGGCGTTGGTTCTGGCTGTGGTGTGGGCGTGGGAGTCGGAGTGGGCTCAGGTGATGGCGCGGGCTGAACAGGAGTTTGAAGAGCGGTCACAGCAATAGCAACAGTTGCTGTAGCCGTATCTGCTAGTGCATTTGCAGTAGCAATTGCAGTCGCTGCTGCAGTTTGGGCTGCAGCGACAGTTTCACTTGTAACGTTTGTCATTGGTTGCACAGGCTGTCCTGCGGTCTCGCGCACGCCCGTGCGTGGGCCATTCCAAAGAATTGTATTACCTGACATTTTTCCAATACCAGTCCACTCACCTGTTTCTGGATTAACTGTCATCTTCCAATTGACATTAGTTAAAGGACCATTTGGGTCAGAAAATCTATGAAGTTTCCAGTCAACTTCAAGTGTTGTTTCTGTTGTAGTTACAACAGTTGAGGCTCCTGTACCTGCACTTTGATAGTCGCTGGCAAATACAGAGATGTTTGGAGTATTTGGGAAATCCCACCAATTAAAATCTCCAGTACCAAATGTAATTGTGGCTTTAGATGTTACATAGATTTGACTATTTGGCCCCTGACCGTTGTACAGGATGTCACCCATCTTTATATCAAAAGGCGTTTGAATTTTTGTAGCAGCGTCATACATTGTAGGAAGAACTGTCGTCGTGACAGTTGGAGTATCTACAGGGGCTGGGGCTACATATCCATCTGTTGTATAAACTTTTGTATTTTGAGGAGCAGAAGACAAATCATTGGCTGTGTTTTGTGCAGCGATGGCCGTAACAGTCGCAGACTCTGCTACAGATATAGCAGTTTGAGCCTCTGTTATTTGAGTAGCAGCAGCCGCTTGTTGTGTGACAGTTGACGATTCAATTGCAGTATTTAGCGTTACAGTTGCCGTCTCAATTTTTGCTTGTACGGAGGTGACTGTAGGTGTTTCAGGTGTGGTGGCAGTGGGCGTTTGTGGTGTATTGCTTGGGGACGGGGATTGTGTTGGGCTGGATATGGGCGTCGGAGCCACTGAAGCGGAAGGTGAAGGTTCTGCAGACGGTGATACAGACGGACTCGGCTCAGAAGATGGAGCGGGTGTTGATGTTGGAGCAACAGTTGCGGTTGCACCGTCAGAAACTGTCGGAGTTGGAGACGGAGTTGAAGTGGAAGACTGCGAGGGTTCTGGCGTTGGAGTCGGACTTGGAGAGGGTTCAGTCGAAGTACTTGTGGAAGGACTAGGAGAAGGTTCGACTGTCGGCGTAGGAGTTGGTGAAGGTTCTACTGTTGGAGAAGGAGTTGGTGATGGAGCAGGTGCTGTGGTTTCTGTTTGGCTTGGGGTTGGGGTTGGCGTTGGATTTTGTGTTGGTGAAGGTGATGCTTCGCTCGGTGATGGAGAGACTGTCGGTTCTGGAGACGGCTCAGTTGCGCGAACAGGACTCAATACTAGAAGCGCATAAATAAATAACGCTCCTGCTAAGAAAGATATTCGACTAAAGAAACCAGATTGTGCTGCGGATGAACGCAGTAATTTCAAAAAACCCCTCGGAATCTTTGTACCCCTCGAAGACTAAATTATACTGGTTTCCAATTTCTTCGCACGATTAACTTTGATGCAGCAGGATTATGTGAATTAACAGATTCGCCTTGTACACCACGTCCTCGATTGCTCCAAGAGACAACGCTTGGCTCTGCTTTTGATTTGTAACCTAAGTTAGTATTGTAACTAAAGTGTTGCTTTATTCCACGACGTTGATTAACACGTAGTGTTTGTCTTTGCATTCTTGGCGAACCAAATACTTCATCCATCAACTTACTCCTGCTGCTCCGTTAAATGTTGTTCCACCCATTCCCATTCCATCTGTAGTTGCAGCAGTTTGTCCAGAGCCAGCATCAGCAGGAACTTGTTCTGGATTCATTACACCAGTTCCAGAACCCATCGCTCCAACCATATTTGGATAAAGACCAAACCAAAATCCTGCGCCTGAATAACCTGATTCTCTTTTTCTTTTGAAACGACGACGCTTGTTCTCTTCTACAGTATCCATGTAGTCATTAAATTGAGCAGCAAGGTTATTCACACGAGGCCCAACACTATAACGACCATAACTTCCTTTAATACCGCCATACATCCCCTGACCAAGTACGTATCTATTGTTTTCCATAATTAAACACACCTTGTGGGTCATAGACTTCGATTGATTTAAGTACAAGAGGAGTTGCGATTTGACGAGCATGATGCCCACAGAAGTACAACTCTCCGGTAATTAAAGTAGCACGAATCATTGCTGCTGCGCCGCACTTATCGCACCTGTCCATCGCTGTCAGGGGCGCTCTAGTGTCGGTAGTGGTCACTACAGTGGTCGCTTGCACTCACTGCAGACCTTGGCTTCAGCAGGTGCTGCAGCCTCAGTCTTTGCCGCTCCTTTGAACTTTGGACGACCAAATCCTACGATTGATATCTGTACATTCTGTTTATTCTTTTTATAGGCACGAAGTTTCTTTACAACTTCTCCACCATTACGTTGTGATTTCTTTGGGTCGCCAGAAGTGTTACCTTCAATGCACCATACAGTGCCGTCTTCGTTGTCTTTGATAACGATACCGACGTGAGAGATTCGCTCTACACCATCACCAGGAAAGTCAAAGTAGGCAATGTCACCAGGTTCTGGGTCGCAAATCTGTGCGTCATACCAACGACCAGACTTCTTAAATGCCGCAGCACCACCTGGTGTGTATACAGTGTTAGGAACTTTTACTCCGGCCTTATCTGCACACCACATAACGAATGAACCGCACCATGGCTGAAAATTAGCCTTTGTAAAGGCGCCGTACTTTGTCTCGTTGTCTTTTGGACCTTCGATATAGCCAATCTCTTCTTTTGCAATCTCAATGAGTTTGGCTGCTGTACCTAGTTCTGCCATTAGTCTTTATCCCAATCTTCGTCGATGTCCTGCTCATCAGGCATCTGTGAATTATCTTTTCCAGATTGAACCTCTGCCACTACCTCTTCTGGAGAAGAAGCAACAGGCTCTTCAGTTGTTACAGAAGGAGAACCGTTTTCCATTGCCTCTTTCATTTCTTGGGCGCCACTCTTGCCAATCAATAGACCAGCGAGTGTTCCAGTAATGAAGGTTGCTACGCTTCCAAGAACATTGAAGAACATCTTGTCATTCTCTGATTGAGCATTTACAGGTTGCGTAACAAAGATAAGAGCGTAGAGAATTCCAAGTGTTGTGGATAAAAGAATTACTCCCAACATAATTCCTAATGCAAACTTTAATCGTGCATCTAGTTCTGCTGATGTATACCTGTTATTACTCATTGGTGGTTTCCTCTGTAGTGTCCGATGTTCCGTTTATTGCGTCTGGTCCAACTAAATCTTCTGGACATGCGCCAGCAACAGTGCATAAGGGTGGTTTGCACTCTTCATTCTCCCAGTTTGCTGGGTCTTGGCAAGGATAACGATAGTGTCCATCATATCCACAACCGGTTAGAAGGGCTGTAAGAGCCAAGAGGAGTGTAGTTAGTTTTAGCACGAACTGATTTTATCAGTCTTGCTGGATTCCCAGTCTTTCTAAGTACTTCTCTTTTTCTTGCATGAGGAAGTCCTCTATGCGTTTATGTTGCTCTTGAGCCTTCTCTTCGGTTGCCTTTACCTGTTCCTCAGTCAACTCACCCATTCCATCCTTAAAAGTCTGTATGGCTAGGTCTAGTTCAGTCTTGGCAAGAGCGGCACGTAGTTGTGCCTGCTTCCATCTTGCTTCTGCGTGTCTAATCTTCTTCCTCTTCCTCTTATCTTTTTTGCTAGACATTTATCAACTCTGGTATTGAGTCGTTAAATTCATGTAGTGGAACTCTCCAAGAACCTTCAGGAGCGTATATCCACTCATCTCTTTGAGTGTCTTCCATACGAATCCATCCATATACCTCTACTTGAGAGTAGAAGTCGCGGTCGAGTACGCGTGCGCCCACGAGAAGATGACCAGGCTTTATATCTTTTGGAAAGACAGGAATCTCATCACGAGTTCTGACACTCTTGACTTCAATGTTAGAGCCAACATCTGGAATGTGCTTTCTAAATGGGTGCTCTTCGTTTGGATAGAACGGGAATGTCAATGGCATCTTATAAAGTTTTGCAACAGCATATTCTGCAACGATAGTGCGAATGTTTGCTGACACTTCTGGCTCTAACTTTGCTTTGTTTTCACCAGCGTAATTTGGTCTGTCAATACTGCCCCACTTCATTAACCATCTATTTAGAGCGATATCTGCACATGCACGAACTTCTTCTTTGCTTAGGTTAACAATCATAAAGGCTCCTACCTCTTGTGAAGATAGGAGCCTATCAGATGAAATGGGCAGTTTTTGCGTGCTCATACCCAGGAGCCTCGTATTAAATTGTTCCGATATTTTATTTGATTTCTATAGTCCGTGGCTTCTTATGCTCAGGTATTTCTCGCTCAAGACGTATGGACAGAATTCCATCAGTCATATTGGCTTCGACAACCTTTACATCGTCTCCAAGAATGAAACTCTTCTCGAAAGTTCTAGCGGCAATACCTTTGTGTAGGTAGTCGGCTTCATCTCCATCTTTAGAGCCCTTTACAACTAGTTGGTTCTCTGTATATGTGAGTTCAATGTCTTCCTTGGAAAAGCCAGCAGCAGCAATCTCGATGATGTAAGTCTCATCGTCATCAACCTTAACAATGTTGTATGGGGGATATGTGTGCTTTGGCGCATTTCGCATTTCTTCAAGAAGACCAAATTGGCGTTCAAGGCCGATGGTCATTGAATTAAGTATTGGGCTTATTAAATCGAATGGATTTACAGGATTTTCTTTTTGTTCAAAGTATTTGCCGTAATCTGGATATTGAGTTTTCTTTTTTGCAACTTCATAGGGTGTCATAATCTCTCCTTAGACGAGACTAGGTAATGGCTCCCATTTGGCGAGCCGCATATGTAACATTAGCAGACTGTGATTTATTTCACAAAAGTTACTTCTTGTACTGGATTTCCTTTTGAAACGGCCCAGAAGTGTTGACGTCTATCTTTTCAGCAACGGCCATAGCCTTCTCAGGCTTAACACCGCCATAGAGAGCGCCTAGTGCATATGGAGAGCCAGAGCCAACGCCATAGAAGCCAGCATCTGACATACAAACAGACATATCATCTGCAATATCAAAGATTTGACCATTAGCGGCAATGAGAAGATTGAATCTGGTTTCACCTGACTTGCCATCAGATTTGCCTTCATTGAAGTCGTAGCCGTTATCTTCAAGGCATTTGCGTAGCGATGGCATTAACTTAGCGATAACGAAATGGTATGTATCTTTTCTGTCCTTGGCAGACATAGCAGGTGGACTCCATAAGTGCTGCGCAATATCGCAAGGAGCAACTTCGCCAGAACCTGCAACAAGGTATTCGCCTACCTTGCTAATCTTTTTCATATTGGGGTGCTTATAACGACGACCACCATCTAATGTAACTTGATTATCTGCCATAAATAGGCAGTGGTCGTCGTATTGGACGCCAATGATTGTTGTCATGTTCTCCCCTTCGCCTCCAGGACCCAAGGATACCAAAGTGGTCAATCAGGGGTTGAGCCTAAAGAGACGTCCGATTTGCGCCCTTTGAATGCTTTTTCTTCCTTGTATAGACCTTCTTAGAGGGAATGGGGGTAGCAGCGTTAGAGCGCCTCAACTCCTGAACCTTCTTGACCCTGGCAGGATTAGGACTCTTCTTTGTCACGTTTTCGTCTCCAAGCGCTCAGAGCGTTCTCTAGAACCTTGTTATCGGTAACTATCTGTGGATGCGCTCTCATTGACTCGATGCCCTCTACTTTAAATCCCTTTTTGGATACGTAGATATTAGGAATGTCTTTAGCAAGACGTAGGTTCTTTTTAACTGGGTCAGTTCTCCATGGCTCTGTCTCTGAGTGCATCTCTTTTTCATCCACAGGACTAACTCTGTAGGTATATGTAAATAAAGACTTTGGGTCTCTAGTGTAATCTCGTTCTGCATCTAATGTCGAGTAGTTATCGGCATATGCTTTGTCTTTTGTGGCATGTGCGTGGTCCATCTCCATAGGCTTAATAATATCGCCCTTGTTAAATGGATGGCTTGTTCCATGAAATAGCGGCCCAGATAAAGGTGCACTCATATACTCCACCAGCCTCGTATTGTGCCGCCCTCAACTGGACACTTGTATACCAGATGACGTCCCTGCTCGTAATGCTCATTAAACAACTTGTGATGAAGTTCTGTATCTGGCTCGTGCGTATCGCGCCCGCACGCGGGACAGATTGCAGCACCAACATACTCATACACGTGACGACAGGTCATAGTTCTGTCCATGCTCTTAAGACTTGCACGTGACGCGGCTCGACACCATACCAAGACTCATCTTCGTGAACATCTGGGTTAGCAGACATATTCGTAAAGTGTGCTCTAGGGTCGACACTTACTTCAACAACAGAACGCCCGAATGGTTTTGCGCCCCCGTGAAGTTTTGTCGATAGGAATACCTGGTCTTCACTCTTTGATGGCTTTAACTTCTTGGACTCTACTATCTTGCCAGCAGTATTAGGGTCAGTGCGATGATAGAGAACGAACTGTTTGCCAAGGTTACTCATTCGAAACGTTCCCTGCCACGTTCTACATAACTTTCTTTCTTTGGGTCGAAAGTCTTAAATCGCTTCTTGATAACTTCACGGTCCTCTTGTGGGCCGATAGCAGATGCCACTTGGCGCTTTACTCTAAAGCCAGTTGTTGAATAGTATGCATCTGGGTCTGGATGTGCTTCGTTGTGATGAACGTTCTTGGAGTCGATTGGTTCTACTTCATAGATGTTGCCATGATGAACTGGCCACTCGCCACCAGACTTAGCACCAAAGCCAGTGCGTACACGTTCTTCGGCATGCTTGACTGCATAATCGAGTCGTCCTGTTGCCCATGCAACATCACCCTTGTCACGTGGCTTGATTTCTCCACCTTCTGGCAGAGTCTCGATAGTGCCGTGAAATAACGGTCCTGATAATGGTGCGCTCACTTATGTTCACCTATAATTCTAAATCCATGAGGAGATGTGTAGAAAGTCTCATCATCTAGATTTCCCGACTCTGCTTTGTAATAACTTGTTAATGGCTCTACTTTGTAGACTGTTACATCTCCAAGTTTGCCTTGTTTTGGATATTTTGATTCGCCAAAGAAATATGCTTGTTCTGGGTCACTAGTAGCAAATGCTTTTGCGTGTGGACCTTCTCCTTGTGTTATTGCAGGAAGGATTATGTTGCCTTTTATCTCTGCACGAGTTCCGTGATACATAGGTGGAAATTGACGTTTTGAAAGATTATCTGATGCACTCATGTCACATCCCTGCGCAATTCTCTAGCCATCTTCTTACCTAGAGGCTTGGTCTTTCTACCCTCTGTGTACAACTTTGCGTGTTCTGCATCAGTGCGCAGAGTTCTAAAGCCCTTCATTACTTTTCTATCTTGAAACTTCTGTAGTGGCTCTACTAGGGGAGTCTTCTCTGAAGAATCAAATTGATGATGCGTTAAATCAACGGCGTGCATGCCCTCTGTAGTAGGTACGTGATGTACGAAGTGATTGCTGTACCAATCTTCTGGATTTGTAGACTTTGGGTCGTGGTGCTTTCCACCATATACAGCGACGTGTGAACCATGAGGCAGATAACCATGAATTAAACAGGCAGCGTCATAGCAAGAACCGTGAGGATACTTTTGGATTCTTTCTGTTGTTGTTCTATGAGGGTTTGATTCAATGATTTCTTGTACATGACCTTCTAACTCTTTTGGCGTCATGATTAGTGGGTCTTGCTTCCATTGTTTACCCAAGTTGTCTGATGCGCTCATTGCATACCTATGTTCTTTAAGAAGTTCTCTGGGTCTTCGGCATGCTTACGTATAGCCCAACTCAGACGCTCACGCTTAGTTAACTTTTTGCCAAATAACAATCTGGAGTTCTTATTCAAGTGCTCTGATATAGCAGAGAAGTTAACGCCCTGTTCACGGATGGTCTTCTTCATTGGCGCTAAGTCTGCATGGAATGACATGACTCGTGCTCTGTGCTCATCTAACTTCTGACGTTTGAACTGCTTATCGTTTAGACTCATCACCACTCCTCATAGTGAGAGCGTGGTGGCATTTCGCCGCCAACGGCGCCTGCCCACTTCTCACCTAGTTCGGTGCGGTGCCTAGAGTGTTTTGGCGCTCTTATTCCAGTATCGGCAGATAACTTATGAGCCTTTTCCCACAAAGTCGTTGCGACACCTAGACCTCGATAATCTTGATGTGTGCGCACCCAGTTGACTTCACCTGTACGTTGATGCCACTGTAGCCGCCCGACGACTAATCCTTTTCCTGTTTTACTTTTGCTATTTTCAGAATCTGGAGAAATAGCATGTAGTTCATGATATGAGTATCTGTCTTCAGGTGGGAAATACCTAAACTGAACCTCCGAAAGGTTTTTACGACCACTTGGGTTAGTTGGAGGAGGTGTCTTCTTCATTCGTCCCTACTAAAGTCAATCATCATATTCATCTGACGAGCACTGAGCAGACGCCCACGAGCAGGTAATTCTCCACCGACTTTCTTAGCCCATGCCTCTCCTGCACTTGTTCTTCCTGACGAGTGCTTTGGAGCAGGAACTCCCATATGACCAAGTGAACTTGCATAGTCCCACAACTTTGTTGCTAATCCTTGTCGTTGATACTTTGGATGCGTCTCTACGCCCTTTACTTCGCCCTCTTCACTTAGGTTCATGTTAGATAACATCTTGCCCGACTTCTTATCGCTAAGAATGAACCAGTGCGGATGTACGGGCGTTGCGTAGTAGTGATAGTCGATTCGGTGCACGTCGTCCTCTACAGAATGACTGCGAGGTTTATCTGGATGCTGTCCTTCGACGTGAGAGGTGTACTTATCGCCATTGAAGAATTTGGCAGGGCAATGTGGACAGCCTAGACCAGGATACTTAGTGGATGTCTGACCATTATCCATCTTGGTTATAGGTAAGTCGCCGCCGTATTCGTCAGTTCTCATGCTTTTGTACTACTTGCTGTATTAGTTGCCCCTGATGGAGGCATCATCTGCATGGCGACATTTACATACATTGATTTGGGCATTTCTTTTCTAAAGTAGAACTGCTCACCAGATAGGGCGTGATGGCCTAACTCCTGATGGAGTTTCTGTGTAGGGTTCTTCTTTACAATAAAGGCCATAAGACTATTATGAAGCCGTTACTGAGAATTTTAAGCGTTAATCTTGAAAGCCGTCGCGTTCGCGCTGTTGTCTATACTTTTCTTCACGTACCCATGCCGGTTCTACATTGTCACGTTCTACGTGGTGCATTTCACTGATGTTTTCATTAGGAATGAAGAAAGCACCAGCAGGATGATGAGCAGTAATTCCCTTTTTACCGTCCTCAATACTTGGACTAATGCGGGGATATTTATACATTGTATGCCCGTCGCCACCACCAACTAACGGCTTGTGGTGAACTAGCCATTCATGTGCGCCACGATGAGCAGGCGAGTTCATCCATGTCTTCATTCCATATTCTGCTGCATCATAAGCACTCTGATGTCCAGAGAGACTCGGATTCCAACTTGGTGTTGGGCGACGCTTTGGGTCGCTGCCTCTATCGGGTACGTGATTAGCCATAAGCAAATGATAGGGCTACTGCCTAAAAATTGTATGTAAAAACTTATTTTTTAGGGGAGGTAGCCTTATATGGCTCAAGTTTGGCCTTTACCGTGCCATCTTTGCGCAATCTGACTATCCAGCCATCCTTTATCTGCGTCTTATTAAAGCCGCGATGTGGTTTGTGTTGTCCGGAACTCATAGCCCTATCCTTACTCTAGTACCTTGTCCTGTATAAGTTTTAGCAGAAGTGCTGGTCTATTGCTGTTTGTAAACCTTCCGTAGAGGTTTTCTAGAGATAACGAAGGCTTTTCAAACTTTAATTTGATTCCGTTACTTCCTATATCGAATATCTCTTGAGATAACTCGAACTGCTTTAACACTACCCGTTCTTCCGTGTCGAACTCTACATAGGCAAGCGGTTCATCTTCGGTCATAGTCAAGGATGTTTCGCCTGGAAATAGATGGAAGGTAGATGATACGGGTCTAAACCAGCGATGAATATCAAATCGACCAGGAGTTAAATATCCGGTGCTACTAACGGAGGTCTTATGTAGATATGGAGGAGTAACTTTCATTGTTAATGGCTGGTCCGCAAAGAATATCCACTGGAAGTCGCAGTCGATTACATACGAATTCTCAAACGAACTATTGCGAGACATCCAGATATTGTTCGTTGCTGTGAAGGATGGGTTGAATGTATCGCCCGAAAAGTCAACTCTATCGCTATACGGACACGAAAGGACGTATGTGTTCTTTAAATGAGTTGTAGATGCGGGACAGGCCCTGTAGTTGTTTATTCGAGGTGTGCGGTCATCTACTGCAGGAAGTGTCTTCCACACATGCTTTGGTGGTTCCATGACTAGATTCATCAGAGTCATGCGGTCAATCATGGCCCAAGGCGACCAGTACACCGTAATAGTCATCTAGTTATCCTTTATTAGGGCGTTAGATTCTTTAATTGTCACATGCTCTAGGGTTCCATTTACCTTTACATCTCTGTAATACAGGTGAACATCTCGTAGCACGTTAATTGTGGCCCTCTTGAACTTTTTAGTTATGAAGGTCAACTCTTCTGGGGTCACATTGTCGGTACTGAGAGGAATAACAATCTCTAGGCGCAGATTTTGTAATCCTCTTCTAGCCATGAAAATGCCCCCAATACTCAATTGTGAAGTACCAAAATAGGAAATCAATCGATAAATCATAGCGGTCAATGGATACTCCAAAGGCTACCCGCTTAAAATTCCAACCAAAATACAGCCAAACCCTACCAACCCGCTTCTCTATGCTCATATAGAGAGCCTATCACGGCTACTGCCTTGGCCCCACATCGTCAACCATGTTTCTCACCTGGCTGTTCCTCTCGCGTATCACGCTTAATGGTGGGGGGGTCATGTGTTAGTGATACACAACAACACTCACCACCTGACTACTAATCAGGTGGTTGTTGTTCAACTCATGCGTTGTTATCAGGTGTAACAAATAACTTGGTGACAATCTTGGTGACAACACTTCGGCTACTGTCGCAATAACTGAATGGCTTGTGCGCCTACTACCAAGCCACCATGTCATCTAGCGAATTGTTATCAGGTAATTTAGTTATGTTGTCATCTGTCTATCGAGTTAGTTATGTATCTATTGTTAATTGTTTCAATTATCTTTATTACATGACTAACTCAGTTGTTCTCCTTGTAATGACTAAGTAACTAACTGCGTAGGTCTGGGGCTATCTGAGTTACTTAGTAACTATCTTTACCGGATTTCCTTCAGGTGACAGTTAGTTACTTATTTATGTGGCTCTTGGGTCTATTACAAACTTATTTATTTGTATTTGATAACTGACTAACTCAGTTGAGTTACTGAGTTACTTATCTTGGTATTTATCTATTGTTTATTATCTATCTATTACATTCTTTGTATTAGTCATTACTGAAAAGAAAAACTCTTTGGCGCGATTAGTTATGTGGGGGCGCACGCTCAAAGTGGGAACTAACTTCTACGGCTAGACCCCAAGTTACTTGGGGCTCTTGGGGCGGATAGTTGAACTTTCAACCAAGTTACCCCCCTGAGCGTGGGAAACGCCTATAAACAGGCGTGTATAACTGAGTCGGTCAGTTGTGGCATAATTGGACTCGCACACGCGACCAACGCGAGTCGGAAAAGAAGCGCCAATCCGAGCGATTCCGATTCGCAAGTAGTCAGAAGTGAAAAACGCAAAACGCACTAGCACTAGCGGTGAAGTTCGTTGAACATAAGTTCAGCACCTAACTTGGTGGCGAATGTGGCGAAATAACTAGAGGCGTTGAATTAAATAGTGACTAAGAAACTACGAAACAAATTATTTGTGACATGTGTATTGCTAACACATTCGATTAAAAACACTTACCAATTAAGTAAGTTCGATAAAACAAATAACGCGTTTTAATTCGTGAGCAAACGGAGTGGCGAGGACTTATCTCATTCGCAATTAGATAACGAGCGTTCGACAAGTTACAGCGAACAACAGATACGAAATTATCTGTGAATAGTAGTAGGGCTTAGACGAGTTACGGAAAGTTGTATAACTCAAATCGTCATTACTTATGGATTGCTAACAACAGTTAGTGCCGACAGTAACCAATCTGTTCCAAGAACAATGACAGTAATGACGATACGAGTTATTCATACTTAGTAATTTCGCTTATGTGTTTAAGAACTTTGTGTTCTTACTGTGATTGTCACCGATACCGATTCTGCGAATGAGATTCGGTGACAGTTGCGGTAGCAACATACGGAAAGAGGCAACATGGCAACAAATAACAACACATACACAATCGGTGATTTATTCACCACTACTAAATCTCAGGTGACAGGAATTATTGAAGAGATTGTTCCTGTATCTCCTGACTTGGTAAAGGTTCGTATAAATGTAGAAGGCGAATCTCGCTGGACTACATGGACTCCTTATCGAGATACAACTAAATAAACCAATACAAGAAAGAGAGGAACTTCATGGCGCGATTTATTGTCTGCCCTGATTGTAAAAAGCAGATTGAAGTTCGCTCATCTTTCGCTTACCAAACACTAATCAGACACCGAAAGGAAACGCATAAATGAATACCGAACACACACTTGTCGCATACGACAAAGATGATTGGTTCTGCTTGATTCACAATCAGTTAGAGCCACGAAAGGAAAACAAATGAATCCAATGTATGACTTCGCAAAAGAAGAAATCCAATTTATACAAATGGGTTTAATGGCAATCGCACATTCAACAAGAGAAGCGGTAAATGAGGGCAACGAACCACCTGACGGATTCGTTGAAGTTCTCAATTCTGTTGTTGGAAAGATAAACAAAGTAATCGAATTGCGTATCGAGAATGATGAACAGTTCGAGTCACTTACCGAGTTACTTAATGATGTTGAGAATGTTGGCAACATGATTACTAACTCTCACCCAATCCCCGAAACAATCGAATACAACTAAATACACAACTTAATAATCCAAATACAAACAATCACCTAGAGAAAGCAAACAAATGACAACAATGTATGGCGCACTACTCGTATCACAACCTGCTGATGTAACACTTACACGACAGGTATTTATCGCAAACATAGACGGAAGAGTTATTACTCGTTCTCGTTTAACTGACGGAAAGCAAGGAAGAGCAAACGCTTGGACTAGCGAACCATTCACTTATGAAAGTGGCGAACCACTAATCGGTGAGCCTGTCGCAATTCCTGTATCTCAGAATGACATTAACGATTTCAACGACACAGGATTTCCACGCGTTCTGATTCAGAAACTAATTCGCAAACACACGCTCGGTGACCAAACACTCGGTGATGAAGCGATTGTTGTTGCTGATTCAATCTTTGAGGCGGTTGATAACAACCCTGCTTCTCTTGCTCAGTATTACACCGACAATCGTGGGCAACGCTCTACAAAGTCTGACTCACCGATTCGCGTTGAATACGCGGAACAATCTGTATCAGTAACTCATTCGCAATTAGTTGATGAGCGTTCTCTCTTCATTCCAAAGATTGAAGAGTTCGCACACTACATTCCACGAAAGTTCGCTGGTGATGTTGATGAACTAACTATGTATCAGTTCGCATTACAGAACAAATTAAATGTTCTTCTGTATGGTGAAGCGGGAACAGGTAAGACTTCCTCTTCTATGTGGATTGCTTCATTACTTGGGCTTCCATTCTTTGCGATTCCTTCTAACTCTGCTCTTGATTACACACAAATTGTTGGCGGTTATGTTCCAAACGCTAATGGTTCGTTGTCATGGACAGACGGGGCGGTTACTCGCTTAGTTCGTAATGGTGGCGTTCTTCTTATCGGTGAAGTAAATACACTCGCTAAGAATGTTCAACAATTCCTAATGCCATTACTCGATTACAGGCGCTCAATTACTGTAATGGAGAATGGTAATGAAGTAATCAAAGCCCATGACAACTTGTTAATTGTTGCTGACATGAATCCAAATTATCGTGGCACGCAATTACTTAATGAAGCATGGAAAGACCGCTTCGAGATTAAGTTGAACTACAACTACGACAGAAGTATCGAGAGCAAGATTCTTAAATCAGATTCGTTGCTCGAACTTGCTTATGGCATGAGGTCACGCTCTCGTGGTGCTGATGAAGTTGCTCATACTGATAGCAACACAATCTTCGATACACCTGTTTCAACTCGTATTCTCAAAACCTTTGAGAAGTTGGCAACAGGTCTTAACTTTGATTTCGCTTGTGAAGTCTTTGTTAATAACTTCGACCAAAACGAACGCCCTGCTGTTCGTCTATTGCTTGAAGC
>Ga0129333_10001271_pt1 | contig 22635 bp, 37 predicted proteins | sample CPB6_08_DNA_FD_94474 | JGI IMG/M metagenome (GOLD analysis project Ga0129333, IMG submission 94474) | Freshwater to marine salinity gradient microbial communities from Chesapeake Bay, USA - CPBay_Sum_0.6_0.8_DNA | ecosystem: Environmental > Aquatic > Marine > Coastal | place: USA: Chesapeake...
GACCAAGATGTCGGGAGTTCGAATCTCTCTACTCCGACCATTTTTATGCGGGTAAAGTGTTTACGGTTACACGGCGGTCTTCCAAACCTCAATAGATGGGTTCGAATCCCACTACCCGCTCCAGAATATGAACAAAGTTATAGACCAAAACGACATTTTTAAGAAGTTTGATTTTAGTTCTGTAATTTCAGAGCATGATAATCAACAAGCCTGTTATATTATAAGAGATATAATTGCTACAGGAAACTACTTTAAAAATTCACCTAAATACCAAACACAAGAAAATATCTTTGCCCGTAAAGAGGCAATTTGGTTAAAGTACCGGATGAGCTTTCTTTTTAGCGTTTTCTTGTACCTAGGTCGTGAAGTTAAAGTCAATAATATGATGGCTTGGAGTTTCATGACCAATCTTGAGGGTGCCGAAGATCGTGAAAAACTATGGCATGATCATTGGCATCCAAGTCATCCGCAGGCTAAGATGATGAGTGGTATCTTCTATCTACATATCCCTGATGATGTAAAAGATAGAGACTACTGCGGAACAGAAATGGCACCTAAAGGTGTAGACAGCGACGAACGATATTATATTCGTCCAAGCGACTATCATTGGTTAGTTTATCCTAGCAATATGTGGCACAGGCCAGGCATAGTTCAAAGTAATCAATATAGATTTATATTGGCCGCTGACGTAGAATATATGTAATACTTTTGTAACATGTTTTTTCTGCGTTTGCGATAAGTACGCATATAACAAGAAAGAAAAAATTATGTTATCCTTTATCACTAATCTGACTGATCCATTACTAGATTACATCAAGGATGATCCGGTACGGCCTGATATCCCTAAAGAGTTTAGAGTAGGCAAAAATAAATTTGTCAGTGCTCTAGTTGAAGACATTCCTCGAGCTATCGTTTGTGTGAGCCTACATGACTTTATTCCAGAAGATGTTGATGATCTAGCTAGAGATTCTGATGTACCAACTACAGCAATATTTTACACAATCTGGAGTTATAGTCCGGGTGCCGGTGTAGAACTTCTCAAAGAAACTGTTAACGAAATTCGTAGACAATTTCCAACGATAGAACGTTTTGTTACACTTAGTCCAAAGACTGAACTAGCCAAACGTTTTCATCTCAGGAACGGTGCTGACGTCTACAGAGAAAATTTAAATACAGTTAACTACGAATACAAAACGCGGGTATGATGTAAAGGTAACCTGAATCCTTGCCAAGGATTATTTGCGAGTTCGATTCTCGCTACCCGCTCCAATAATACGGCCCTTGTTGATGAGTTATAAACTTACACAAGGGTTTTTTAATTTTCTCGCTGTAGTTCAACGGATAGAACAAGACACTCCTAAGGTCAAGATGGAGGTTCAATTCCTCCCAGTGAGGCCATACTTAAATAGTATGTGAATCAACCTTTTACAAAAGTACATCAATTTGACATAGATTGCAATCTATTATTCAAAGAATGGCATGACATTGCCAGTAAACAGCAAATCTTTGCTGATTCAAGAACATATCTTCTACTGTTAATCACATATCCTAGTTCTTATAATCAGGATATAGACATTGCAAAATTCCAAAATACAATAGGTGTAGATAATTTTTATAATATTTCGTCTGAGTTTTCTGTTAGAAATATTGTAAAAGATTTTAAAAATACCTACACCGAGCATGTTGCTCAAAAAGTCAGTGAATATATAGAAACAAGTTTTTCAAACTATAACACTACAATCATCAAATATGCTGCTCAGCCACCTAATTGTAGAATGCGAACTCATGTTGATACGCACCCAAATAGCATGTTACCAAGATTTTTACTTGCTGTAAACGCTAAACATGGGTCCATTATGGAAGTAGACGGTTGTCAATATCCGTTAGATGAACAGGGATCCCTGTTCATGCTAGACAGAACTGTGGCTCATAGCCCAATTAATCAAAGCAATGACTATAGATTGTTGATGCATTTCGACGTCAAACAAATTTAATCTGCCCCTGCAGATGGAGCTGTGCCAGGCCTTCTAAGCCAGGTTACGAGGGTTCGAATCCTTCCGGGGGTGCCATGCTCCTATAGTTAAATGGTATAACACAGTCTTGGTAAGACTGAGTTCCAAGTTCAATTCTCGGTGGGAGCACCACTTGACAACACCGTAATTTGGTGCTATACTAACACTATCAACTATTAAATCAATCCAAAAAGAGATAGAAATGAGCGAAAAAAGCAACATGGACGAAGTTGTCTTTGATGGCATTCGTTTTTTGGAAAGCCTCACTCGCCATTATGGCCCACAAAAAGGTATAGCCGTTTGGGAACAAATGGGTGAAGTAATGGGCGATGAAGTCAAGGGCAAGATTTTTTTTGCCATGCTTGCAGGAGATAGATCTAACCGTGTTCGTGTTAGAGTAGGTACCTGCACTCAAGCGGTGTCTGCTATCAAGGCCATACGTGTGGCCACAGGCTACGGTCTAAAGGAAGCCAAAGATGCTTGGGATCGGTCCAAGGATCAGGTGGTGACAATTGATAATGTTCAGCTCGATGCTAAACATGAATTGGTCAGAACTTTACGAGATTTGGGTATGATTGTTTCATAAGGAGAAGTGTATGCCCTGGATACAAAATGTAGCATTAATTGATATCCCTAGAGGGCATCATATTAAGGTAGGTGAGAATTCCATGCTGATACAGATCTTGGATCCCTGCATGGAATTTCCTGTGCCCAAGTACAAGTTCAAAGAAGTTCATCAATTTGAGTTTCTTGACATTGAGCAAGACGGCATGACTAATAACGGAGACGGCAAGTGGACAGATATGAGCGAATTTGCCGTCACCCAAGAACAGGCCAATGAATTGGTTAGGCTGTTACAACATGCCCTAGCCAATCATATGGATGTAGTAGTTCACTGTCATGCTGGTATTTGTCGCTCAGGTGCTGTTGCAGAAATTGGTACGATGATGGGGTTTTTGGATGCAGAAGCCTACAGACAACCTAACCTGCTAGTAAAACATAAGATGATGCGAGCTTTGGGTTGGACCTACGATGAAAACGAAGAGTCCTACGAAGTTGGCAGTATGGAAAAAACTAGTTGGGGATTTGTAATTCCCAGTAAAGGAAAAAATAATGGATAAAGAATTCGCTAATGTTCCTAGTCATACTGTCGAAGCACTAGATCGATATTGGCATTATGGATTTATGCCTGGCAGCTTTCTTGGACTACTGCTCTGCGGGGACATCTACAATGCGATTGGTAGGGCAGATCATTCGAACAAATTTGCTCTAGGTTCAATTGTAGAGTACATCGTGCGCAAAGCACCTAGAGGCAGTTACGGCAGTGAAGCACTGGTACAGGATTGGATCAACCAAGGTGAAATGTTTCAGCGGTATCAAAAACAACGTGTAGTAGAAATTTTAAGTAATTAAGGAGAGCGAAATGCCCAGCGTATTTTTAGTAAGTGATACGCACTTTGGACATGAAAAGACCTGCTCTGTGTTTAAGAGAGAAGACGGTTCTCCGCTCAGACCTTTTAAAAACGCAGAGGAAATGGACGAAGAAATGGTACGTCGCTGGAACGAACGTGTTCGTCCTAACGACAAAGTCTATCACTTAGGAGATGTGGTCATCAACCGCAAGGCTCTTAACGTCCTTTATAGGCTTAACGGTGACAAGGTGTTGATAAGAGGTAACCACGATATCTTTAAGCTCAGTGATTACACTGAACACTTTAGAGACATTCGAGGATACCACGTAATGAACGGAATGATTCTCAGTCATATTCCGATCAGTGAGGATAGTCTAGCTCGTTTTGGTGCAAACATTCACGGGCACCTTCACGCTAATCGCGTAAAGAAAGCACGTGGAGTGGACGCTAAGACCGGTAGGACACTCTACAGTGACGAAATTGATCCAAGGTATCATTGCGTCTGTGTAGAACAAACTGACTTTACGCCTATACTTTTTGAAGATGTCATAGCACGAATCAAAGAGGAAGGTGGTACTGTGGGCTTCCGTAACGGAAATGGACCACAAGTTGATTAAAACTACTCAGTTTTAGATAGGGCCTTAGGGCCCTATTTTTTTGACTAAAATTTCTGCATCGTAAATACAAGATGATACAGCAGATAACCTGGCAGGAAATACAAGAAGTTTGGTCAACGTACCTATGGCCCGATAGATCTAGCCCCATTCAAACTCACAGCGCCATGTGTTTTCTTGGAGATCACAATATGTACAACAAAACTACTAGGGTAACTTTTCTAGGTTATTATATTGATGGAAAGTTGTGTGGTGTAAACAGTGGACACGGTTGCGCTGAAGTGCCAGTTTACGGTAACAACTACCGTAGTAGAGGACTGTTTGTTCACGAAAAATATAGGGGACGGGGTATAGGAACAGCTCTTTTACTGGCTACCATAGAACAAGCACGTACTGAAAACTATAAATCTGTGTGGAGTTATCCAAAAAATACCAGTTGGGATACATACAATAGAGCTGGTTTTACATTGGCAAGCGCCTGGCACGACTCCGAAACAGGCACAAATGCCTATGCTTACTGCATTTTATAATAATAGAAAAATAATAAATACATGGATAGCCAGGAGTTTTCAACATGCCTTTACAGATTAGAAGAGGTTCAACAGCGCAACGTTTAACGATTACACCGTTGCCGGGTGAATTAGTATACGATACAACAACAGGTCAACTTTACGTAGGTAACGGTTCAACTGTTGGCGGAACAACAACCACAGGAATTAGCTTAGAAGATGCTAGAGATGCTGCTGCTGGTCTTTTGACTTCTGGTGTTCACAGCGGTATTACCTTTACCTATAATGATGCACTAGATCGTATCGATGCAACGGTTACTATCGGCGGTACTGGCCCGTTTGACGGTGACATTAGCGGTAGTGTTTTTGCCGATAATTCAACCCTACTTGTTGACGGAACTGGTGCAAGCATTGTTGGACCGCTAGCATCTACTGGATCCACACATACAATTACTCATAGTGTTGCTGCTGATGCCACAGGTTTAACAATTACCGGTACTGATCTTTCTTACACACAAATAACGTCAAGATTAAAGGTAGTATTAAACGGCACAAGTTCTTCAACTGACCATGGCGTATCTATAGATAGCTTTAGTAATGGTGCTGTTGGACCTAGAATTGCTCTTTACAAATCCAGAGGTACTCAGGCTTCTCCTGAAGTAGCTGTTCAAACAAATGATTCACTTGGTGATATTTGGTTCTTAGGCAGTGACGGGACACAAACCGCCACAGGACTTCGATTTGGCGGTCAAGTAACAGGTACTCCTACCGCATTCGCTATTCCAGCTAAATTTAGATGGCAGAGTAATATAAGTGGATCATTCACCACAAAGATGGAATTAAGTGATGTTGGCACACTAAGTGTAAATTCAATTCAAAACTTCAGTGGTACAGATTTAACATTAACTGCAACTAACCTGCAAATAAACGGCACTACAATTCTAAACAATCGTGCAGAATTAAGATTTGAAGACACTGACGGAAGTAATTATGTTTCACTACGTTCTCCTGCGGTAGTTGCTAGTAACTTAACATTTAACTTACCAAGCACAGGTGGCAACAATTTGGATGTGTTATACACAGATGGCGCAGGTAATTTAATACTTGGGTCACTGTCTAATGTATTCCCCGGAAAAGTTGGTGCACAGATTGCTATTGGAACGAACGCTGGTCAAACTAGTCAAGGTACTAACGGTATAGCACTAGGATATCAAGCTGGTCAAACCAGTCAAGGTAACTATGCTATTGCCATTGGGTATAACGCTGGACTAACATCGCAGCATAACAACAGCGTGATTATCAACGGTGGATCAGCTACATTAAATTCTACAGGCAGCGGAACTTATATTAATCCTGTTCGTCTTACAGCACCAACTGGTAACTTATTGTACTATAATACAACAACAAAAGAAATCATTTACAGTACGGCATTGTTGATATCAACGGTGCAGGCTACTTTGGTTGCTGCAAGTACAATCACAGGTGACCTGTATGGGTCTGTGTTTGGAGCAGATAGCACAATGATGGTTGATCAAACAGGGTCAAATCTTAATGGAAGAGCCATCACAGCTACCAATCATTTCCAATTACCAGTCTATGCGGACGACACAGCCCGACTAACAGCAATACCAACACCGTCTAAAGGCATGATGATTATGATGGAGGCTGGATCTAGTCCAGCTGCCACAAATAATGTTCAGGTGTTTGATGGTTCGTCTTGGGTAAACTTATAATATACATATTGAATAGATTAAACGCCCTTTATGGGCGTTTTTTCTTGACTATGTATTAATCTCATATATAATAGTACTTGTGGTCGTGAGTGGAATTGGCAGACCTGCCGCCTCTCCGTAAGGAAGGCTGGTGATGGGGCAAAGCTGTAAGCGAGGCCTTTGTAGGTTCGAAACCTACCGACCACACCAGCTTAACACATAAGTATTACACAACAAAGGAATAATATATGGATAATACAGTTGAACAATTGAAAAGAGCATTTGAACTATTTCTTGCAGAGGATGCAAAGTTTAGTGGTGGCAATGGTGCCGCCGGAACTCGCGCTCGCAAGGCCCTTCAGGATGTTGCCAAACTAGTTAAGGCACGCAGGACTGAAATTACGGCAGAAAAGAATGCAAGAAAAGAAGCCAAATCAGTTTGATGATTTAGATAGTATAGAAATAGATCTCAGTGGAGTGACCTCCACTGGGTTCTCCGCTATAGATCTCTCAGGTGCTGCAGGACAACCTGTCTACACTCTTGATACAATGAACTATGACTCGATCACCTACAACGGAGCTAGTATTAGTACTATATCAATTCCTAGTATTACCTCAGGTTTGGGTGGTGCAATAAGTGGAGGCGGTGGAGGCGGTGGGCAATACACTTTTAATGTAGGCAGTGGAGGTGGAGGTGGAGGATTAAGCAGTGGTTATGTCTATACTACAAACACAACCGGAATTGATTGGAATCAGCCTCCCTCTGTACACATAACACAAGGCGGCATAGACATGCCAAAGGATTCGGATATCAAGATTGGAGATCGTAGTCTTAAAACATTTATGGAAAATGTTGAACAACGGTTAGCTATTCTTAGACCAAATCCAGAATTAGAAGAACGTTGGGAACAACTTAAAGAACTGCGTAATCAATACGAAACTCTAGAAAAAGACCTTCTAGAGAAAGAAAAAATAATGAAAATCTTGAAGCAACAATAATGAATGTTAAACTACTATCCTACAGTCAACCCGCAGACGAATTTAGACAGCACGGTCTCGAGGATGCGCAGGAACTCATTGCGTATTGCGCCCGTGTCAGCAATCCAAGCAACCAATTTAACACAGACACATCAGAGAAGCTTATTAGATATCTTGTTAAACACCAACACTGGTCACCGTTGGAGATGGTGTCAGCATGTATCGAAATTGAAACGACCAGAGACATTGCCCGCCAGATTCTCAGACATCGTAGTTTTAGCTTCCAAGAATTTAGCCAGCGATACGCAGATCCTACTAAGGATCTTGATTTCGTCATTAGAGAAGCACGGTTGCAGGACACAAGAAATAGACAAAATAGCGTTGAGTTGGATCTCTCAAATGCTGATCAAAGAGAGCTTAACAATCTATGGCAGGAAAAACAACAGGCTGTTATTAGTGCCGCTAGAGAGGCCTACACTTGGGCTGTCACTCACGGCATAGCCAAAGAACAGGCTCGTGCTGTTCTGCCCGAAGGCAATATAAGCAGTAGAATTTATATGAACGGAACACTTCGTTCTTGGATTCATTTTATTCAATTGCGTAGCGGACACGGCACACAGAAAGAACACATGGAAGTTGCTCGTGCCTGCGCCGATGTGATTGCCAAGGTATTTCCTATGAGCAAGGAATTTGTAAGTGAATAATGAACTTAATAAATTCTGTGAAAATTACGATGTAAGAATTGTAGACGATCAAAAAAGACATCACCGTATTAGACCTCCGGTTTATTTTACTGATCCCTCAAGAGCAGATCTTATTCGCAACGATATCATAGAACATAAAACAGAAAAACTATACACTCTGCAGATTCCAGAAAGCCGACTTCAATCATTAGTTGAAATGGAAAAACGTTTCTTTTCTAACCACAAACATGATCGTGGATACGTAGACATGTTTGAAGTGCTAATGGACAAAGAACGTGAAGAATCTTGGTACAGACAAAGCAATCCAGCAATAAAAAAGGCTTACGAGCAATATTCTATGCTACTTAATCTAGCAGGTTATCAAAGGAAAATATAAAATGGCTGTATGGAAACTAACAAATTATCATAAAAAGAATGCTGTTGAACGTCAATTTTGGACTAAAGACGGTGTCACTATTATTAAAGAAGAAGGTTATCGTTGGGGCGTATGGAGTTGTGAATGTAATGAACGACCCGATGTAGATCTAGATAACCCCGATGGTTGGGAACAGTTTTCACAAGAACAAGATTGGGACATGGAAGAAATGATAGACGGTTGTTGGGTAGAATGGACTTGGCCCGACGACATGCCTGAAGAAGAACGCGAACGTATTGAAGAACTGTGGAACGAAGATTCTTTTGAAGCCATGGAGAATGATGGTTGGTATAACGACGATACTGAACATTGGGTCTACGGTCCGTTGCAATTAAACAACGAAGACACAGGCGAAGAATTCGTTGGAAAAGAATGATATTGACAGTTTTTTAAAAATTTTGTATAATTAAGTTGTTCAAGTAAGGATTTATACAAAATGGCTTCAAGGTCAAATTACTGGAGTTGTTCTCCATTTGCCGATTGGATTCGCGGCACTACCAAAGGCAGCGCAAAGACTAGTCGCGGCTGGCGCGAATGGGAAACAGAAGCTAAAACAAAATATCCTATTCGCTATTGGATCGCAGAGGAAGCCTTAGATGCTGTTCAAAACTTCCTCTGGTGGCCTATTGATAAACTTTATGATGTCAAATATTACATTAACAACCGCTGGATTACTCGCACTCATAGCCTTACCGCTCATCCCCGGAATATTAAACCGGGTAGTTGGTGCGACGTGGGAAACCGTTTTTTGCCTTGCCTATTCAATGAGCTTGTTGATTTTGTTGAAGTGGAGTTAGCATGGTGGCATCTTGCTTGGAGTCCGGAAGAAAGACCCAAGTATAATATGCCTTGGTGGGCTGTAGGTTGGTGGCGTATTCGTACATGGCGTTGCCCGCAAGCAGGACTCGACAATCTTTCTTGGCAAAGCAAATTAGTTTGGACAGAAGACGAAGTAGGAGATGATAAAGAAAAAATTGGAAAGCCTACTTACCAAGCTGAAAAGGCCTTAGAAATTCTTGCACTCTACAAATGGTGGACTGAAGTATACCCTAATCGTCCGGATCCGCATGATGCCGGAGGTTGGACTGCCTACTGTAACCTGAAGCGTGAGAACGGCGGTGACTTTTTTGACTTTGAGGACCGCACACCAGAAGAAGCAGAAATGTCAAAGACAGCTCTGGATAAAACTCACGAGATTGAACAAGCTCAAGAACAAGAAGACGAAGAAATGATGATTCGTCTAATTAAAATTAGAAACAGCTTATGGACGTAAAAAAGACAAGTCACTTTAGGCGTTGGGTCTATAATCTTTGGGACGATTCCTGCCAAGAACGGTTGACGTGGCGCCAACAACCTGCTACAATGCAAGAATATTGGAACACAAATAAATACTGGCTTAAACATGAATACGTCAATCAAAGAAAAGGTAATGGAGTCTCAAAAGCCTGCTGAAGGAATTCTCAAAACAAGCGACTGGGGTGATGCAAAAGCATACGATGTAGTTTGCCAATGCGGATCTACAGATCATACACATCATCTTTGGGTTGAGGCTGAAGATACCGGGATTACAGTAACTATATATTCAACAGCAAAATCACCTTGGTGGTCAATGAACAGATTCAAACAAATTTGGACATTGCTTACCAAAGGATATCTTGAACACGAAACCAATCTCGCAATGAACGAGCAGACTGCTCTAAATTACGCTGAAACTCTTAAACAAGCGATTCACGATGTCAAAACTTTCAAAAAGTCCAGCACGTAACACCTTCCAAGCGACCAAATACTTAGAACGCCGAGCAGAAGAAGGTAGAACTCCAGAAAACGACCCGGATGTCAAGGCCATGGTAGATATGTACCAAAGTTTTTCTGACGATAAAGATTGTCAAGAAAATGATCCCGAATGGGCCAAAGACAATATGGAATATGATCTACGTTCCGCTGATTGGATTTTAGAGAAAGTTCGCGCCAACGACGCCTATGCTCAAAATTTGTATGCGGCCATGTGTAACAACGGCTTTATTAAGTTGGAAGTAATACCTATCCTCAAGCAGGAGGAATGGAGTTGCAGTTGGCGCTATGCTGGTGGAATAGTTGCAGATATGCGGCAAGAGGGAGACTATATAGATTGGTATTGTTCGGGTATTCGTAATGCCGAAGACGATCCAAAAGATTATGTAGGCGAAGGCTGCATAACCGACGAGATCCGGAACGATCTTCAACGTCTTGGCTGGGCAGTGGCGCCTGGTGGAGATTGGGAAAACTTTTAACTTAGGAGATTAATAGACTAAAATGACTTGGGAACTCTACGAAGTGTGGGCAGAGGACGATAGCGGACACGAAAAATTGGTTGAAACAACCAAAAGCCGCAAACAGGCGATCGACATCGCAAATGACTGTATTAAAGAGGGATATTCTGTGGCCCGCATACTACAAGAAATTGATGATGATGAAATGAAGTTGGTACAAACCTTTAAAGGTTGACCTGTATGCCAATCTATGCTATAATAACTTTGTTATCAACACTTAGGAGCACTCAAAATGGCTAAAGCAGCAGTTAAGAAAGTTCGTGTTACTGCCAAACAGGTTGCAGAACATCGTGCTGGGTCCAAACGTGATCTAAGTCCAAAATGGGATAATTGTGAAACTTGGACTGCTGATGCTTATCTTAAGCATTTTAGAGAAGCCATGCAATACTACAATCTGAACCATTCTGGTAAAGATTTGAAACCTCAGGTTATCAATTGGATGGGCCGTAACGGATACACTAAAGAACAAATTAAGTTGTTCAAGGATACCAAAGACTGGCGCAGTTCCGTTACCATGGGTGCTATTGCTTCTTGTCTTAATCGCGGTATGATGCCTGTTCGAGCAGATTTCAACAACGGTAAGTCTACTGCACTTTGGTTGGGCGAACGTATTAAAGAAGTAATCATTGACGGCGAGAAGGACATTGCTGAAGCAGAAGTAGTAGAAAAGACTGCGGCTCCTATGATTAATATTCAAGAACGTCTTCGTGAAGCGGCTGCTAAGATGACCGCTGAGATTGAAGATTCTATTGAAAAGTATCAAACTGATCCGGACGCATTTGATCCTAAGGAATTTAAAATCATCAGCGTACTTAAAGGTAAAGGAGCCAAGGCAGCTCATGCTCGTATTATCAAAACATTCTACGAACGCGATCTAGCAGAGCTTGAAGAACTTGCCAGCGGTAAGGGCTGTGAACAACTGCGCGAAGGTTATAGTCATAGAACTAAGAAGCAAATCCGTAAACTGATTGATTTTTACACAGAAGTTATGAGTGCCTGTGACATGCTGGCCGAAGAAGCCAAAGTTACTCGTAAACCGCGTAAGGTCAAGGCAGTGAGCAAGGATAAACTTGTAAGCAAACTCAAGTTTAAGAAAACTGACGATTCACTTAAACTGGTCAGTATTAATCCTACAGATATTATTGGTTCAAAGGAACTTTGGATCTACAATACTAAGACTCGCAAACTGGGCAAATATGTAGCAGAGGATTTTCAAGATCTTGCTATCAAGGGTACAACCATTATCAACTTCAGTGCTAATAAAAGTGTTCAAAAAACCCTTCGCAAGCCCACAGAACAAATGAAAGCATTTAAGGATGCGGGCAAGGTTGCACTACGCAAGTTCCTTGAAGACATCAATGCTGTAGATACTAAGATGAACGGACGTATCAACGCAGACATTATTTTGCTAAAGGTAGCGTAATGTTTGCCTAGAGTTTGATAAATATTGGTATGATGAATACTAATATCGATCAAACTCTAGAAGCATTTAACCAAGCAATAAAAGACCTAGTTAGTGCTGCTCATCAACCTGTAGCACAGGAAATAACCACCCATATTGAGTTTCGCGCTAAAAAGGGCGATACTAATGCGGGTAAGGGTATTCTGTGGATAGGTGAGGGCAATGCTAAACAACTGGTTTTTAATCCTAATCCGGACAGATTTTTTGCTTCTGAATCTATCGATTTAGGCAAAGACAAGCACCTAGCAGTAGCAGGTGTAAAAGTGATTGATGGCAAAGAGATTGGGCCCAGCGTTACCAAGAGTAATCTACAACAGTTAGGTAGATTAAAAGGACTAGTTGTTGACGGTCCTGTAAACATCAATCAGCATCTAATTTATAACACATCAACAGATCGTCTAGGTCTAGGCACAGACTTACCCAACGCCGCTATCAGCGTAGCAGAACAGGGTATCGAAGTCATGCTAGGCACTTCAGATAATCTTCACGGAATCGTTGGTACATTTGCCAATGTTGATTTTGATGTGGTTGTTGGTAACGTTCCTAGAATAAGTGTTTCTGCAAGCGGAAACGTAGTATTGAGCAATTTCAATAGAAATCCAATTCAAGTTAAAATTAATGGCAAATTAAGCGTAGGTATTGAAACACCGGATCCTGCTGTAGATCTTCATGTTGCCGGTCCTGTAAGATTAAACAACCACATTCAGATGTACGCTAGTGCTCCTCCCTCTGAGGGAACATATACCAAAGGCGACATCGTATGGAATGATGCTGCCACAGTTGGTCGCAATGTGGGATGGATTTGCCTAACAGCAGGTAGTCCAGGTGCATGGTATCCTTTTGGTGAGATTAAAGATAGACATTTCTAATGGACCATACCATTGCCGTTGTAGTTGGTAACGGCGAAAGCAGAAGACATTTTCCTACATATAAAATAACTGGTCATGTTCCGTTGATCGGTTGTAATGCCATACATCGAGATACCATTGTTGATCATTTAGTTTGTTGCGACGAACGTATGATCAGGGAGGCTGTTCTCAATCCTAATACCATGGAAACTCGTATCTATGTTCGCGAACACGGTTACCAGCTATTCCGTAAAATACAAAAAAGAAAAAACATACATCTTGTTCCCAATATCCCACAACCGCAACTGATAAGAGTAGACAATCCAAGAAATTGGGGTAGTGGAACGTATGCACATTTAATTGCAAGTCAATTAGAAGGTATCAAAACTGTTTATATGTTGGGGTTTGATCTGCATAGTCAAGATCAATATGTCAACAACATGTACAAAGGCACAAAAAATTATAGTGTAAGTGCCAGTCATGCCATCGATCCAACTTACTGGATATGGCAATCAAATAAAGTTTTCAAACTCTATCCTCATATAAATTATAAAGTAGTTAACAAACAATCTTGGACATTGCCAAAAGAATGGTCTGTGAGTAATGTTGAAAAGATTGACTATGAACAATTTGAAAAAATTTGCGAAACGGAGTTGTATAATAAGTAATTGTGTCATATAATAAAGAGGTATATATGTCAAAGCTAACATACGAAGACAACCAAGGCACAAAAACAATAGTTGAATTAGATAAACTTAATTTAACTGACCTAGAAGTGGACCTAGATGTAAATATGCTAGAACCATTGTGGGAACAATTAAAGGCAAAACTAAAGGCAAAGCAACCAGTTGTAGAAGAAGTTCTATAACTACAAGAGGTCTTAGGCATCATCCCTCTCTAAATACTCTGCTGTCATCAAACTTGCTACTTACATAAGGAGACTAGAGATGGCAAAATTTTATTCTACAAAAACATATGGCAATGACAGAGGTCTGTCATGTTGCTTCCGTCAATGGCGTGCCACACACAGCCATTGCTCATTACTACATGGATACTCAATTGGTATTCGATTAGTATTCGAGTGCGAAACACTAGATGACAAAAACTGGTGCATGGACTTTGGTGGTCTAAAGGCATTTAAAAATTGGTCTGAGCATATGTTTGATCATACCTTGGTAATTGCTGAGGATGATCCGGATCTAGAAGTGTTTAAAAAATTAAATGAATTAAAAGGCGGTCACAACGATCAAGGCGTATGTGATCTAAGAATTGTTCCGGCAGTTGGTTGTGAAATGTTTGCTAAGATGTGTTATGACAAAATGTCAGAACTGCTTAAATCCACGGATATGAGATATCCAGTTAATCCGGCGGTGCGTGTAAAGAGTGTAGAAGTATTTGAACATGGAGCTAATTCTGCTACATACGAAGGATAAGATGAAAACAGTTGCGATAGTTGGGGCAGGGATTGCGGGAGTGATCCCTGCCTATTATTTGGCGAAACAAGGTTATAGTGTAACTATTATAGATCAAGAACGATATCCTGCCATGCGGTGTAGTTATGCCAATGGTGGACAGGTCAGTGTAAGTAATAGCGAAGTTTGGAACACATGGTCTAATATAGTTAAAGGCATTAAATGGATGTTTACCAAAGATGCTCCATTGTATGTGAGTCCTAAATTAGAGTGGGATAAAGTTAGATGGTTGACCAAATTTCTTTATCACACCGTGATCAAGGATCATATTCCTAATACTGCCAGCACCATACAACTAGGTGTTACTAGTAGAGCTCTTTATAAACAGATTATTGCAGACGAAAATTTACAATTTGATCAAAGTGATTGTGGGATTCTTCACATCTATAAAAATCAAAAATATTTCGATGCTGCAAATTTTATTGCCCCTGTGTATACTGCTAACGGTTGTTCATGGGAAATGTTAGACAAAGAACAATCAGAAAAAATTGAACCAGCACTAAAAGACAGCGTAGACATTATAGGTGGTGTTTGGACCAAAGAAGATTGGGTTGGAGACATTCATAAGTTTTGTAATGAGTTAACACAACTAATGGTAGACAAGTACGGTGTTAAGTTTTTACACGGAGTTGTCATAGAAGATTTAGACAGACTTAGTACACTCTACGACAAGGTTGTAGTTGCTGCGGGCGTTGGGAGTGCCAAATTAGCTGGAACAATTGGTGACAGTATTAATATCTATCCAGTAAAAGGATACAGTATCACAATACACCTGCGTGATCAACGTTCTATAAATGCTGCTCCCCAAACAAGTATTTTAGACGATGAAGCCAAAATAGTTTGTTCAAGATTGGGTAATAGATTAAGAGTAGCTGGCACAGCAGAACTCATAGGTGAAAACTACGACATAAAGCGTGACAGAGTAGAGCCACTGCTAAATTGGGTACACAAAAATTTTCCTCATGTAGACTGTAGAGAATACAGTAGTTGGTCTTGTCTTCGTCCTATGACGCCTAATATGATGCCTATTATAAGTAAGAGTAATACAAGGCCTAATATATATTATCATACAGGCCATGGACATCTTGGATGGACCTTAAGTCCTGCAACAGCAAAACAACTTATAGGATTAATGGCATGAAAACTGTAGAAGTAGCAAGATATAAGATTGGTATTAAACATCCGTTGACTCTGATTGCCGGCCCTTGTCAAATTGAAAGCAAGAGCCATGCAGAAATGACAGCAGGACATCTTGTTAAAATTGCCAATAAGTTAGGTCTTCAACTGATTTACAAAAGCAGTTTTGACAAAGCCAATAGAAGTAGTGTGAGAACCAAACGTGGCCTAGGTATGGAAAAGGGCTTAGAAATCCTCAATCACATCAGAGGAACTTTTGAAATTCCTGTGCTTACTGACATTCACGAAAGCTATCAAGCAGACTTAGTTGCACAGGCAGGTATTGATGTTATCCAAATTCCTGCTTTTCTCTGTCGACAGACAGATTTACTGTTGGCAGCGGGTCGCACAGGTAAAACAATCAATGTTAAGAAAGGCCAGTTTCTAGCACCTCATGACATGAAAAACGTTGCTGAGAAAATTGCTTCGACTGGAAATGATAACATTATGCTTTGTGAAAGAGGATATACTCATGGATATAATAATCTTGTTGTTGATATGCGTAGCCTACCCATTATGGCAAGCACCGGGTATCCAGTGGTCTTTGATGCTACTCATAGTGTACAACAGCCTGGAGGAATGGGAACAAGCTCAGGCGGAGATCGTACAATGGTACCAGCCTTGGCGAGGGCTGCTGTAGCCACAGGTCATGTCAGTGCTGTCTTTATGGAATGTCATGAAAATCCAGACTATGCACCCAGTGATGGTCCAAACATGATTCCTTTAGATCAATTGGAAAACATTTTAACAAAGATTGTGGAAATAGATGCAGTCGCCAAACGGTGAAACCAAAGAAGAACGTAAACTTCGTAAAGCCCTAGCACGAGCCCAAAAAGAATCTGTTGTTTTACAACCAGATAAATTTACGGTAGTATGTGTACGATTTGGTACGAAATACGGAAGAGAATATGTAGAACGTCTACGCAATATGGTAGCACGTCATACCACGGTGCCTTATGAATTTGTTTGCATCACAGACGATGCTAGACAGATCGAAGGTGTGAGAAGCATAGTTCAACCTATACAAAATTATAGAAAACCTTGGTGGCACAAGGTTCACATGTTTGATAAAAAGTTAGACATCTCGGGTAGGATAGTATATTTTGATCTTGATGTTATTATCTGTAATAACATAGATAAACTATTCTTAGATCACGGCAACATGTTTTTAGGAATCAAAGACTTTAATAGAAAGTTTCATTCAGGTTGGATATACCTAAACAGCTCTGTGATGAGTTGGGTACACGGACAACAAAATCATGTCTATGATCAGTTCATGAAAAATCCCAATGATGCACAAAGACTACAGGGCGATCAAGATTGGATTTGGAAAGTTAGTAAGGATCGTATTAAGTTTTGGCCTACAGAATGGATACAAAGCTACAAATGGGAAATACGAAATAGAGACGAACTAGTGAATAGAACTGGCAAACAAGGTTTCAAATTTATTACTAATCCATTAATACCCCAGGGCTGTTCTATAGCAGTATTTCACGGCGATCCAAAAATGGAAGAAGTAAAGGATCCCTTTGTCGTTGACAACTGGCAATGATCCTACTATAATAGTAGTATGACTACTATTACTCGAGAACAACTATCCAATCTTTTGCACTTAGGCGAGTGCATTGTAGAATTTACCAAAATCAACGGTGAGGTGCGTACTATGCCTTGCACTCTTAACGAGTCGCTGATTCCACCTCCTGTTGTTCATGTAACCAATACAAATAATCCTATTGACTTTCCGGCTCCCAAGAAAGAAAAGAAAGCGAATCCAGATGTTATGAGTGTTTGGTGCTTAGACAAAAAGGAATGGCGGTCCTTCCGTATCGCCAATGTAATTTCTGCAAAAGTAAAAGAATGACTAACGACGAGCTTATTAAAACTTTAAAAATTGCCAGCAAAAATGTTAACGATAATATCGCCCTTGCTATGCTATTAGTTATGGCTGCAGAACGAATTAAGGAATTAAGCAATGCGTAAAATTGGCTTTGCCTGCAAGTGGATTGACCATCCTGGGCAAGTAGACGGCATTAAACCAAAGGACGACTGTAAAAAATATAACACAGGGTCCACTACCGTTGCCTGGTTAAATAGACAACACAAGGATGTGGCTGTTGAAAAGCTGTGGGATCTTATGAAGCAAAACATAGAATCCACACGACTCCTTGTAGAAAGGGTAGGTGGATTAGATGAAAGTTTGCGAATGGTACGACTCAGTAGCGATATTCTTCCTGTGTATACTGAGTCGAGCTGGTCTTGGTTTTGGCGGACTGCCGATGTACGAGATTACGCAGAAAGACATTTTAGACGGGTTGGGGATTTGGCCCGTAAGAATCATGTTCGGCTCAGTTTTCATCCTGGTCAGTTTACTGTTCTTGCATCTGCTGATGACAACATTGTAAATCGTAGTATCGAAGAGTTTGAATATCATGTGGATATGGTACGTTGGATGGGATTTGGACAATCGTTCCAGGATTATAAAGTTAACGTACACATCAGCGGTAGGCGAGGTCCCCAAGGTATTAGGGACGTACTTGGACGTCTTAGTGTAGAAGCTCGCAATTGTATCACTATTGAAAATGAAGAAATAAGCTATGGACTCGATGATTGCCTTTCTATTTCAGATGTCGTTCCTATCGTTCTTGATATCCATCATCATTGGATTCGTGAAGGAGAGTACATTTCGTCACGCGACGATCGTGTTCAACGAGTTATTGACAGCTGGCGCGGCGTTCGCCCTGCTTGCCATTATTCTGTCAGTAGGGAAGATGTTCTTGTAGATCACTGCAAGAAAACCATGCCTAATCATAAACAACTGTTAGAAACAGGACACAAAAAACAAAAGCTCAGGGCACATTCTGACTTCTACTGGAATCAACCAGTGAACGAATGGGCACTGAGCTTTCGTGAAAAGTTTGATATTATGTGTGAGAGTAAGGCAAAAAATCTTGCCAGTCAAGCACTATATCAAGAAGCTGTCAGATTAGGCCTTTGATTTTCTAGTTCTAATTTTTTTAACAGCGGCTTTTGCATCAGCTTTGGTTACTTTACCATCGCCATCTACATCAGCTGCTTTTTTAACACGAGCTGTAGTTTTAGAAACTGCTGCCTTAGTTTTAGAAACTGCTGCCTTAACATCTGCTACGTCAACTTTTCCGTCTTTGTTTACGTCCAGAGCGTTAGCTACAGGCGCGGCAACTGGTTCCGCAACTGGAGCTGGATCTGCTGGTTTATCTTCTGCCTTGGCCTCAGGTACATCCTTGAGAACAAAACGATAAGCACCGTAAATAAGAGCGCCTGCAAGTCCTAGTACGATTAATAATTCCATAGGTATATTCTCCTTAGCGAGTTATTTAGCGATAAATATACTGTAGACTATAAAAAGAGCACTTTATAATGGGTTTTGACTTCCTTAAAACATTTGACATTACTGAATCTAAAAAAGAAAAATTAGAACAGGAACCCCTGTCTTTTGGAAAAAGAGATTTGGAACCTGTAATGAGCAAGGCCACTATAGATTATCATTATACAGGTCTTGCTGCCAAATACTCAGAACGTTATAACAAAGGTGAAGGCGATCCTAAATTCAACTACGGTGGTGCTATACTTCATAATCTATTCTTTGCTAACCTGCAACCGCCAAATAGCAGAAACAGCCCCGGTGGTGCTAGTGAAGAATTAATCAATAAAAAATATAAAGATTTTGATACATTTAAAACAGCATTTGAAAAAGAATTTATGGCTGCACAAGGCTCAAATTGGATCTACATGGATTACAATGGGTCTTTACATACTATTCATAATCATGAATACAAAAAGGATATGAAAATTGCCCTGTTGATTGATGCATGGGAACATGCGTGGGCATTAGACTATCAGCAGGACAAGGCTGACTATCTTAAAAATATTTGGCGTATTGTCAATTGGGACGTTGTCAATGAGCGCCTAAATAAGGAGCGATAAAATGATTGATACACTATTTTGGATTTTAGTAGGGGCATTTGTAGGCTGGCATTTTCCGGAGCCCTTCTGGGCTAAGATAATTAAGGAAAAAGTTTTGTCTGTTGTACAAAAAAAACAGTAAACTAATCTCACGCCTTAGGCGTTAATATAATACAAGGAGAAGATTATGAAAGCAATTATTGCCGCAGTATTGTTTTGTCTCAGCGGAACGGCTCTAGCACAACATCATGGACATGGTTTTAGACACAATAACTTTCATCATAGACATCATTGGCACCATAAACATAACTGGGTAGTTCCTGCACTTATAGGAGGTACAGTAGTTTACATGGCTACTCGTCCAAGTCCTGTGATAGTTCAACAACCGCCACAGACCTTGGTACTACAGCCAAATCAAGTTACCATTGACGGTGTTATATATACCAAACAGACAATGATTATTAATGGCGTTGAAACAGAAGTTCTAGTTAAACAATAAGGAGCAAACATTGGCCTATTCTTCACAGGTAGTTGATCATTATGAAAACCCCAGAAACGTGGGAAGTTTTGATAAGTCCGATAGCGATATTGGTACTGGTATGGTTGGTGCACCTGCTTGCGGTGATGTTATGAAACTACAGATAAAGGTTGACGAAGATGGTATTATTAGAGATGCTCGTTTCAAGACATACGGCTGCGGTTCAGCAATCGCCAGTTCGTCGTTGGTTACAGAGTGGGTTAAGGGTCTGCATATTAATGATGCTGTTAATATCAAAAACACACAGATCGCAGAAGAACTAGCACTCCCCCCGGTTAAAATACATTGCTCTATCCTAGCAGAGGATGCTATCAAAGCCGCTATAGAGGACTATAAGAAAAAGCATGATCTCGTTAACTGAGGTAGCGGCGCAAAAAGTTCAATTGCAGTTAGACAAAAGAGGCAAGGGTCTAGGTATCCGGATAGGTGTTAAAACCACAGGATGCTCGGGACTTGCCTATGTTCTTGAGTATGTGGACAACGTATTTGAAGGTGATAGAATTTATGAATCTAACGGTGTACATGTTTATGTAGACCAAAAAAGTTCAGCCTATCTAACCGGACTAGAAATGGATTGGGTACGTAACGGACTCAACGAGGGGTTTGAATTTCGTAATCCTAACGAAAAAGATCGCTGCGGTTGTGGTGAAAGTTTTAGAGTCTAAATTTTATCTATAGGTAAGTCTGCGTCTGTAGACATTGACCATATTTTTTTATGCTCAACACCCTTTCGTTGAGCAAATCTTTTTACGTCACAGTTAGGGCAACAATGAAAATAGTTGTTGCTCATTCTTTTACTGTGCATGTTTTTTAATTCTCTTTCAAACTGCACATCACAATTGTCGCAGGTAAAAATAGCTATGGTCTTTCGTCTTTTATAGCCATGTTCTACGCCTAGTTTACTGCGTCTAACATATTGATTTTCTTGAACTTTAGTATCTATAAACACCAAGTATTTACATTTGGCTTGTAAAAACTTTGGATAAATACCATAGAATTCCACACTGATAGGAACAACTATGGCAAGAAAGATTATCAATATTGGTACTATAGGCAATGACGGTACCGGCGACAGTATTAGAGACAGTTTTAGAGCAGTTAATGATAACTTTAGAGAACTGTATTCTGCACTAGGGTTAGGTGAACTACTAACCTTTATTGGTCTCGATGATACTCCAGAAACATATCTTGGCAGAGAAAATGCCTTACTAACTGTCAATACTAATACTGATGGAATAGCTTTTAGAACCCTGCAAGCCGGTGTTGGTATTCAATTAGACTTTGATACGAATCCCGAAGAACTTACTATTAATAGTACCTTCAGTGATATTCAAAGCGATCCAACACCCAACCTTGGTGGTCCACTGAATGCTCAAAGTGGCGGTACAAGATATCCTCTGGGCAATTTACTAGATCTTACAAGCACCTTAGAAATAACAGATGCTGTGTCTCGTATGAATGCCACACACGGTGTTATCAGTGCAGATGCTGATCGTCTAGCAGTCAACAAAAAATATGCTGACGGTAAAATTTCACTAGCCGGTGTAGATACTGTAGATCCTTTTACAAATACAACTAATACCGCATCTGGTATTATGACTGGTCCTTTGATTCTGTCTAGAGATCCAACAGATGCAGACGATCAAACCTATAATGGTTTAATTGCCGCAACAAAGAGCTATGTTGACAATTCTGGTTTTAGTAGTCGTGTTAATCTATATGTTGCTACAAGTGGTAGAGATGATCGACCAGGAGTTGGCACTGATAAACAGGGCAGATCGTTGCCCTACGCATATAGAACACTAGAAGCTGCTCTAAAAAGAGCCGAAGAATTATTGTTAGAAGCTCCACTAGAAATTGGTCCTTATAAGAAAGTTTTAACATGGGGTGGGGGTTCTTACGATCCAGTAACACTTGCTGATATTGACGATATATCTGCAACAACAGGATCTGGATTCAGTCCACAGTTTATCTATATGAAAGTAGATACTGTGTCAATCGCCACTGGAGGATTAAACTATCTTCCGGGTGATGTATTGACTGTAGTAGGCGGAACAGGTACACCTGCACGATATGAAGTATTAGCAGTTGGACCAGGGGGTTCGGGCGGTAGAGGACCAGTTACTTCTATTAGACAAATTACAGCTGGTAGTTATACTGCACTACCTACTCCTGCTACAGGAGCAGCAACATCATGTCCTGGTAGTTCATCTGGTGTTAAACAAGGTTGTACGTTAGATATTACATTTAAAGTAGCAAGTGTAACAGTAAATCCGTCTAGCGGGCGAGGTTCTGGATATGGCCTGGTAAGTGTTAGATTTGTAGGCGGTGGCGGAAGCGGTGCTTTTGGTACAGCTGATGTTAATGCAGGTGACGGTGGTATAGATAGTATCACCGTAACCAATGGCGGTAGCGGATTCACATCCTTGCCAAACGTTCTTGTAAGTTTGCCAAGATTTAGACTATACACCAGTAACTATAGAACAAGTGCTACTGGTAACCCTGCGGAATCAAGTCCTGCTGCGAATGCTC
>Ga0129333_10001273_pt1 | contig 22614 bp, 13 predicted proteins | sample CPB6_08_DNA_FD_94474 | JGI IMG/M metagenome (GOLD analysis project Ga0129333, IMG submission 94474) | Freshwater to marine salinity gradient microbial communities from Chesapeake Bay, USA - CPBay_Sum_0.6_0.8_DNA | ecosystem: Environmental > Aquatic > Marine > Coastal | place: USA: Chesapeake...
TTGATTGAAAAATTACTATCAGAATTTAAATACTTGACATAAAGTGTATATGTGTTTAGTGAAGAAACTTGCTTTGTAATTACGTTCTGGACGACTGCTGTAATTTGAGAATTTTGTCCCTTAATTTTTTTTCCTATTAAGTTCTGCAAATAGATGCCAATATCTAATCCCAAATGAGCATCATTTAATTTAACGGCATAATACTCATTGTCATAAGTTATATTTCCTGGAATTACTACGGATCCTTCTTTAAAAAAGTGATATCCAAATGACTCTACTTGATTTTGAAGTATAGATTGTAGAGTTACTAATTCTCTAGACTGAACTGGAAATCCTGGTTTAAATAAAACTCGATAATAGTTTTTAGATGCGTCAAAATCATCAAAATATGGAGATACATTTAAATTTGTTTTTTGAGACATTTTTAGAATTCCAGTATAATTTTAATATCTTCTTTTTGTCTTGGATTTCTAGACACCATAGGTCTGTTATCTAGGTAGATGATGGACCCGCTTCTCTTATTTATCTCTGGTGTGGCGACTCCATTTGTAAAGTTAGTTGCTAAATTTACAATTTTAGTTTGTGATACAGAGGTTGTTATACCATTAAAATTGGAATCAATTACACAACTAAAACTGTTTGTTGCTGTGATTGATCCACTAGAAGCATTAAATTCAACTACTTTAGACTCATTGTTAACATTGAAAGAATCTTTTTGATCATATGATGAAGGATTAAAGTATAATGATCTATCTGTAAAATACTTTAAAACTTTTGTTTCTGAATCATATGATGCAATATATGCAACAGCGGTCCCTACGCCTGATACAGTTTGGAATATTTTAGTTCCAGGTATGGCATCAGATGGATTTGAGACAGAAGATAATTTTAATGCACCTAAATTGGAAAAACTATTAGATGTAAAAATTGAAGTTGCGGATCCAACTGATGTTGGATTTTTAATCAATCCAATTTGAGCAAATCTAGTATCTAAAGGAAAGTCTTTTGTAGAATCATCAAATCTTGAATAAATTAAAACTCTTTCCGTTCCCAATTCAGTATATAAATCGTATCCATGCCCATTTGATGGTGGTATGATTGGAATAAGATTTGCAAATGAAGTTGCACCAGAATTGATTGAAGATAAATCAACTCTTCCATAAGTATAATTTTTTCCTCCAGAAGAAACTGTAGCTTCAGTTATTTTTCCACCAACAACATTAACAATTGCTTTACCTCCAGTTCCATCACCTAAAATATCTAATTCTGCACTTGTAGCGTTATATCCAGCACCTTGAGATTGTACATATATTTTTTTAATCTGATTATTATTTACTGTAGAATCTCCATTTTCACGAATTGATTGTATTTGGGGATCTGTGGAAGATTGCCAATCATTTGGAACGGGAATATACTCAATAGAATCAAATTTAATAATATCACTTGGAGATACTGTAAACAAATACTTCCAAATATATCCATCTCCACTTTCACCAGCTCTGGATGGTTCTAGATCAACAAATGTTGGTTCGTCTTGAGAAAAATTTCCACCTGGTTTAGATACGCTTGATCCATTATCAATACAAAGATAAACTCTATAATCGCTGTTTATTACATAATAATTAGAGTCATATAATCTAGAGGAATTTGTTTGTGGAGATGGGTTGTATACATTATAATCATGCCTATACATTTCATATATTGTTCCCTGCGTCCAATTAACTCTTCTTATAAGTCTTCTAACATCACTTGTTGTAACTTTTTTTCCAAAAATGATAGTATCTTTTATATGATTTAATTGATTAATATTATCAATTGGATTGGGAGTATTACTATCCCACGTTGTAGATCTCCCAAATCCAACTGCGCTGGGATTTGGAAGACTCAAAAAAACGTAATAAGAATTGGCAGTGTCTTGAATGGAATCAATAAAGTTATTTGCGTTTAAAATTCTAAATTGATCCGTAACAATTGCAGACATATTATTAGCTTTTTTCTATATTTATACTGATTATTTAAATCAGTTGCTTTTTAAGACCGCCACCATCTCTTAATCCATAACCTCTTCTTACTATTTGTGGGAATGTGGTTAATCCAGAATTAACTGTATATCCACTTACTGCAACAGAAACTGGATTACTAGATCTTGTTATTCCATATAATCTACCCCAAGAAAATCTACCACAGAACTCTCCAGATGTTTGTATACCAGATATACTTGAGGAAGAAAGAACATTGCAAGTAATTACTCCCACCAATCCAGTTCTAGATATTGCATTAACAATATAGATGTTATCAAAAAATGTTGTACCAATTCCAACTGTATCATTATCACTAGAGTTAATTGAGGTAACGGCACTTCCAATATTTGTCTGTGTTACAACAATAGGATAACCAACAAGTAGAGAGTCTATTTGAGACGCTGAAGTATGAGAGATATTAAATTTAATTGCCGTTGGATTAGACCCTGTTCCTGATGATGTGCTTATTCCAGTGATAATTCCACTAAATCCTTCAGCAAAGGAAATAGAAGAAATTAACTCGTCAGTAAATGATGGTTGGGATGGTAATATTGAAGGTGGATTTGAGGATGTATATCCAGATCCAGGATTTGTAATGTTAACAGAGGTAACTATTCCAGAGGATGACACTGATGCAGTGGCAGTAGCTGTGCTCCCAACTCCAATTGGATTTCCAATTTTTAACGTAATAGTTGAATTTGGAGTATATCCTCTTCCTGCAGTGAGAATGCCAATTGAAGAAATTGTAGATGATACACTAACAATAGCTGTAAATCCTGCTGAAATTGGTTCATCGGAAGAATCAATTAATAACCCAGAAAAACGTTGAATGTTAATAGATGTATTGGTATCATTTTCCTCATACTTAAAGAATTGTGCATCATCTACAAAAATTTCAGTATCAGTAGAATTTATATTTTTAATAACTCTGGTTGCTGGAACTACTATTGCCTCTAAAGAATCTCTAGATTTAAAAATATAATCTCCATTTATAACTAAATCTTCTTTTTGTTTTGTCCAATCCAATGGTTTGTAATTATTTTCATCAATTCCATCTCCCAAATATATACCTGTTTCTACAACATCAGCACTTTGAATTAGTGAAACTATTCTTTCAGATTGTGAAAAAGTATTTGGTATAAAATCATTTTTGTTAATTTTTATAATATCTCCCGGTTTAACTGATTCATTAACATCAATAACTGATGAGTCAACTCCTCTTGTTCCTCTGTAGAAAAAGATAGCAACATTATCTTCTTGTTTTGGTGCCTCAACAAAAGTAAATGTTGTTCCACCATCAAAATTATAAGAAATTCCTGGTTCTTGCATTACGCCATTCAAATATATCAATAATATGGAGTTGAAATCAATTTCATTAGACTCTACATCTGATGATTTTTTCTCAAAACTCAATAGGGATCCATTTCTAATTAGTGGAAATCTCTTTCTAATTCCATTTTGATAGAATTTAATATTATCAATATAGTCTAATTCACCAAGTTGCCAACATGCAAATGAATCTGTAAAAGTTTCATCTATGTTTAAAATTAATTCTTCTATTGGTTGTGATAATCCCTTTGCAGTAACTAATCCAACAACTTTAAATTTATCACCTCTATTAAATCCATATCCAGGTTTAGTAATCGTAAATGATTTTACTGCAAAGAAACTTGTTCCTATTCCTGTCACAGAACTTTCTTGAACATTAACAGTTATCGATAAACCAATTCCTGTTGCTGTTGTGTCACCGATTGATAGTCTTGATACACCTATGATTGAAAGATTTTCATAAGAGGGACTATCTATGTTGAATTTGGGACTTACATATCCACTTCCACCATTTATCACATTGAATGATAGTGTTCCACCAGCACCAACAGTAGCGGTGATTGTAGCACCAAATCCAACAGAGTCTGTTACGCCTATAGATATAGTTCCACCTTGATATCCAGATCCACTAATATCAGTTGTCCCTACACCAACTGCAGTAATACTACCACCTACTCCAAGAACAGCAGTTACTGAAGCCCCAACTAAAGGAGCATATCCAAGACCACCTGTAGACCCAATTGTTATTGGTATTCCACCTCTAGGAACTTGATTTTGATTAACATCATATGGAACAATTATTACATCATTGGTATTAGGTCTAGTTATTGAAGTAAACGTTACTGTTGTTATTCCTAGTGTGCTTGAAGAAGTTAATGTGTAATTATTTCCCGAGTTATTTTCAGTGTCTGGAGTTTGGAAAACATCATTAATAAAGACCAGGCCACTTCCTGGTTCAATTCCTGAAGTGTTTTCACCCTCTAAAGTTAAATTAAAGGTTCTTCCAATTCCTGTGAATTTTTCGGAAATGTCATCATAAATTTTATTAAATGTATAATCTTTTCTTAAAAATACTCTTCCATTAAAAGTTGATCTTGGAACAGGTAGTCCCGAAAAATCTAATCTGTTGTTATTTCCCTTCCCATCAGGAGCCTCTGTAAAGTGAATTTTATTACCAACGATGTTATAAGATCCGCGATAAATTCTTATTGGAGATCCATCAATATGAGAAGTTGCTGAAGATCCAACAAAACCTCTATCAACTTGAACAATAGGAATTGTTCCTAAACCAGTCACTGGACCAGAACTTGTAGTGCCGAGTCCGACATTAACTACTCTTACATATTCATCATCAATTTTGATTAAATCGCGTGGTGCTATAGAAGATATTCCAGAAAGTGCAATAAATGTTACTGCAGAACCTACAGTTCCACCATTATTTTGTAATGTGTAATTTATAGGTGTCCAAATGATTGGGTATTGATTGACTCCATTAATAGTGATTAAAGATTTTTCATTCTTTTTCTTCATCTCAAGTTGGTGTGCATTTCCAGATCCAGAAGATGTGAAAGTAAATCCAATTGCACTTTCACCACTTGTTCCACTTATTTTAAATGTATCTTTACTAATCTTAATAGCATAAACTCTAGTTGGGCAAATACTTGTCACGATTCCAGTGACATATCTATTTCTAAATGTTGTTCCTGTAGAAACATTTGATAATGTAATACTTGTCTTTAGGTTATTGGAATAGAAGGTTACTCCTGTTCCAGCAGTTACAACTTGACTTGATGTGATAGAATTTATTCCTATAGAAACAATTGATCCTATTCCAGTGTTTGATAAGTTAAATATGCTTGATCCTATACTCAAAACAGATGTATTTGCAATACCTGTTATGACGGTAGAACCACCACCAATTACGTCTCCAATAAAATAGGTGAAAGTAGATCCAATTGATGTAATAGTGGTTCCAGATGCCACTGAGGTTCCAGTAATTGTATCACCAATATTAAATCCAGTTGTTGCCGCTATTCCTGTAACGGTAGAAAATCCAGAAATGAAATCTCCGACAAAGGTTACTCCACCAACTAAAGTTGTTCCAATACCAACTGGAGATGGAGTAATTCCGGGCAATGTACTAGATGGTGTATAAATCAATTCTTCTCCAGTTTGGAAGAAATGATCTACTATCGTAAATACCCCAGTTGATTGATTTAGAACAGCAGAATTGCCTGGATTGAAAGTTTTTTCAAAAATTGGTGTTCCTTGATAATTTAAATTAAATGATAGTCTATCTTTACCAAAAATATTTAAACCACCATAAAATGCAGTATCTATATCTTCAATCGCTACTCCATACTTATATGTTTCTGGTTGATTAATTTCATCAGTATCAAAGTAAATGAATTGATTAAATTTCCTGATTTCTAGAGAACTTGATGAAAACATCGAGTCTGGGAAGAATTTAACAAAAACATTTACACCATCAGTCTCAACACCAAATGTTCCAATTCCACTTGTCGATGCAGATCCAACTGATAAAAATGGATATCTTTGAATATTAACTCGACTACTATCAGATATAACCAAAAATTGATGTAAAGCAACAGTTGATCCAACGCCAACTCGAACCAGAGACTTTAAGGTAGACTCTACACCTAATGTATAAGATGTAACTACAGTATTTCCAATTGATACTTGATGAGAAGATTCTAGTCTTGCAGTTTTTTCTGTTCCACTAACTTGATCTCCAACAAGATATCTATATGAACCAGTTCCAGATGCCGTTGTTCCAAAACCAACTGTTTTTGCCTTGACTGTAACTGAATTGCTAGTATTGTTTGTAAAGTTGAGTTTTAAAACTCCTCCATCTAAACTAGTTCCAAAAGTTCCTATAAATCCAAAAGAAGATCCACTAATATTATTTTCGGTATCAAAACAGTATTCACTTACATATGAATTTTGCCCATCATGGAATGCTAAAATTTCAAAATAATTCATGTCTAATGTATCATTGTTGCGAATGAACACATTAGAGTAAACAGTATCAATTGTAGAAATTTGAGATTTAAAAATATCGGTGGTTATACCAGATGTTGAAAAATTCTCAACTCTACCAGTTAACCTTAAGAATCCAAGATCTGTAAATCCGATTCCAGGAGTGCTTGAGTCTGTTGAAAAATAATCTCTGTAAATTTTTAAATTATAATTTTCTCCTAATGGATCTGTAGGAGTAAATTTAACAGCAGAATTTCCATTCTGTGCAAAAGAACCAGAAAAATCTCCTAATAAATTATCTCCAGTATAAAGATCTGCTTTATTCATAGTATAAGTATTGTCGTAATTGTTTAATATCACTAACTCACTTGCTTGAACAGTAGTTTTATTTTCATCAACTACTTGGATTAAAAATTTTGAAAACTGATCTGTTATACTATATTCATAAGCATCAATAAAAGTATCTTTATTAAACTCTGCACTTGAGAAAGATGGGCTAATGTCATCTATTTGAAGAACTCTGTTTGAAAGACATTCGATATAATCTGCAAGTTTTTTATTTTTAAATATAACAGCATCTGATGATGTAGACGTTGGTAAATAGTCTAGCGATAAATCAAAATTATTAAAAGTATCTACTCTCTCTTCTGAAACAAAATCCAAAACTTGACTTAAAGATTGATCAGATCCTATACCAATAGTAACTGAAGATGTTATTCCAACATCTACAAAGTTTTTCAGTCCAGTTGGATGTACAAGTCTATTAACAGAATCTTTTACGGTATCAAAATCTAGAACTTTGTTTTGTTTATAATTTTCTCCCGATGTTTTAATTGAATATGCTAAATTTTGATAATAATCATTATCAGGAAGAACTTGATAGTTATTATTTAATTTTCCAGTATCATTTTTCCATCCCAAAGTTTTTTTAGATGAATAATCAACTTTATAATTACTTGAAAATTGAATATTCTCATTGACTCTAGCAATATTTCCAGATTTAACCCCATAAATTAAGTCATCATATTTTACTTTATAATCTCCACTTATTTTTAAAAGATTTTTTGATGACTTTTCTACAACTAAATCAGTTTCCAACTGATTTACTAGTAATTTTTCTCCATCATTAAATATGCTTGGGATTTGATTGACCACAAAAATTGGATAGTTATTTCTATTAACTATACTGTTAAAATATGATTGTATTCCAACAAGAGTTCCGGCATTATTTGTAAATTCACCGATAAAATAACTAAGTCTTGCTGGAATTTCATTTACGTAATCGGTAACTTTAAAGAAATTATATCCATTATCTGATGAATTAAATCCTGTTCCTGGAGAAGTTGTTATTCCCAGTTCATCAGTAGTGGACTCTTTTACTAAACCTTCAACAAAAATATAATCATCTATTTTGAATGGTGGATTCACAAAACCATTAACTGCAGGAGTTGTGAGTTCAACCTCTACAATTCCTGTTGCTTTATTATAACTTAATATTCTTTCTACTCCAACTCCATTACTATTTTTTTCAATAAAAATTGAATGTTCTACTGATTCTAAACCCTTTGGTTCTTCAATAATTAAAACTTCAGTAATTGCATTTCCACTTAGTTTTGGATTTAATAATCCACTTGAAACTTTTTTTCTAGTACGATTATTAACTAGTGATAAAAGTGGTGGGGAAATTAAATTTTTCCCCCCATAAGAAACTGCGACACCAACTATTTTATCAGATCTTTCAAGTCTTAATAATCTAGAAACATCTGCTTTTGGTTTTAGAGTTTTATCGGATGAAAATTCAAATCCCTCATTCAACAATCTAAGTTGTTCTATTTTTCCAATATTTGTTGACTTTGTTTTTATAATCGCATTTGATCCTAGACTTAAAGTGGTTACTCCAACAACAATCGGAAGTTTTGTATATCCAAAACCTTCAGATATTAATTCTATTTCATCTATACCTCCAGTTGCAGTTTTAGAAGTGGTAGAATATTCAAGGACTTCACAATCTGAATTTAGTGTGGTATATCCCAAACCAATATATGAATTTTTTTCTGGTTCATCTAGAAGAGAAATATTAAATGTAGTGTTACCTATTCCAAAAATAGTATATTCACCACTATATGTGCTATTGATAAAGGTAATTTTCGAATGATCTTTAACGTCACTATCTGCTGTTAAAATTTCACCAGATTTTTCTAAATTATAGAATAAAGTTTCAGGTAAATTTTCATCATAATTTAAAGTTAAACTAGAAGTTGTATTTACACCAACCACTCCACTGTAGAAAGTTGAAAATGTAGTTGTTGATCCGGTAGAAACAAATTCATTCTTGAAATCCCCATCATAATAAATTTTGAACTTATATCCAAGTAAAGAATTGTGGGATAAGTTGAAAACAATGTCGTTATTTTTAACTACTTTTAATTGTGGATTTATCTGACTTATTTCATGCAAACTGCCACCAGATGATCCAACACTTACAGCAATTGGTGGATAAGAAATCGAATCATTATAAGTTTCACACAATTGAATATTATTGCTATCTACTTTGTTAACAAAGTAGTCACCCGTAGATAGACCACTAGAAACTAGATCATAAGAATTATAAAAAACTTTATCTCCCGTTTTTAATCCGTGAGAAGAAATATTGATTATGTTCGTGTTTGTATTAATTTTTTCCGAACTAAATCCAATTGGATTAATTAAAATTTTATTGTGGATTGAATTATATCTAACCACTACACTGGATGCTGTAGTTCCAATTCCAGTTGTCAATCCTGGTTTAACAACTAATGATATTGTATCACCATAAGATAAACCATGTGAGGTGGAAACTGATACACGAGAAACAACCTTTTTAACATTTGTTGTTACTTCATTAAATGTTGGTTGTAAGTAATAGTTATAATTATCAGATCCATTTCCACTAAAGAAAAGTCCATTTGTTGTCGTTGTTAATCCTACTTCTGTTACGATACCAATTGTATCTTTAGTCTTATTAATTATGTAAACATGAGTGCTAATGCCACTGGGAATATTGAATAATGAAGATGTTGGAGTATCTCTAACTTGCAGAGAAGATGATCCTGTTGGTTTAACTAATAAAACTCTTTGATTTGTTTTAAATGGATGATTTGGAATGTATATACTTTGATTTTCTACTGAAATATTGACAGTTTGAATCCCAATTTGAGTTTGAATATTGGTGGATGTTCCTGTATTCAATCCAACACTAACAGAATAATTAGGATTGAAGTATATTTTCGTATTTTCTTTAGAATCAAAATAATCTGTTTTTAGATCAATAATAATTTTATTGGGATAAAAGTTAACTAAACTTCCAGAAGTGTGTGCTAAACCAGTTATTCCTCTTGAAACTCTTAAAATATTTAAATCACCAAAAACATTAAGAACAGATAATATCTCTGTTCCTATTCCAATAGTTGTTCCAATACTTACATTATTTGGAATCGGTGAGACGTAGATATCAGTGACTAATCCTACGGTTGAATTGAGTGGAATTTCATACAAAACAGATGCTGTTTCTGATGTTACACCAATAGGATGAGACCCATTTAAATTTTTAATTTTATTGGTAGAAACTCCAACTATTTGTACAGTATCACCATTTAACAAATTATGATATGGATCTATTTTTATTTCAATTTGATTGGAATTTATTCTTGTTACAAGTGCGTTTTCATAAGATTCAATCGTTGTTTCAATATTTTTAATTTGCTTACCAGAAATAGATTTAATAATAGCTGATGCACCACCTCCATTAGTATCAGTATTATCAAATACTAAAGATTGATTAACTTTATATCCATCACCTTTTACTACAATTTCAAAATCTTCAACTGATCCATCTGAAATAGATTCAACTATAGAAACTTGTTTAGATATTTTATTAGACTCAATAATAAAATCATTATTAGAATAATTTTGATTAACTCTATATGGAAATGTGTTTCTAATCAAGTTGGAGTTATTAAAGTCAAAATTCTGAGACAGTGACGAATCTATTTCAAAATTAGATCTATATTGATCTCCAATAAAGTAAGGGAACTCACTCTCAAGTGTATTTGTGGTGATATTTGTAGATACTCCAACAAAATAAGCATAAGTTCCATTTGGAAATTCTGGAGTAACACAAAATCTTCCATTAGAAATATCAAGATCTCCAGAATCCGAGTAAATATGATCCTCTACAAAAAATCCTAAACTAAACTCACTAGGTCTATTTTCTACATTTGATAAACTTTTTGTATATCCAGATTTCAATAAGTTTATTTGAGAATTTTTATTTTTCGGATCAGAAAATCCATATGGCCCATATATTGGATTTCCATCCAAACACCATCCAATTATTTTTGAATGATTTCCATTTTCATGATCTAAAAATGAAATTCCTTCCCTGTTTGTAGAATATCCAACTACACCATAAGACAAATCATCTCCACTTTCAGTTAGTATTTGGTCTGAAAATCTTGCGTAGTTGTTTACAGTTAATGATCTAACGTCACAATCTAAAGTACAATTTTTTCCGGAATCTTGTACTTTGATGGTCGTGTTATTTGAATTATAATTTGTACCACCATTAACTATGATTACTTTAGAAATACTTCCATTGGTAACAACAGCTCTTAATTTTGCTCCCAAACCGTCCCCATTAACAATTAAATCTGGAGATGATGTATAATTTAATCCACTATTTTGAATTTCTACACCAACGATTTTACTATCAAGTATAATTGGTTTAAGTTGTGCTGAATACCCTTTTTTAATTGTTAAGATAGGTTTTTTATGAAAATTTAAAACAGATGATCCATAATCGGATCCAGATTCATACAAATATGCATCTACTACACTACCTCTAATTATTGGTGTAGCAGTTATTACTCCAACTGTTCCAGAATACTCTGCTTCAATGTTTAATTGAATTTCTGGATATTTAAATATTTGTTTGCCAGTTCCTGTGGATTCAAATTTAACATACTTATTTCTATCAAAGTTTGATGAAGAAGGACTTGTTGATGAGAGTCCAGCATTTGATAATCTAAAATTAGAATCATCTATTTTTAAAATGTAATACTGATTACTAGTTGATAAACCCGATATTGCCGTGGGAGTTTCTGCACCAAATCCAGGTTCAATTTTATAATTAATTAAATCTCCATTTTTAAATCCATGATTTTTGAAATAAACAGTATCAGAAATCGTTGATATTCCAGTTGGTTTAACAATTAGAGAGCGATTTTCATAATTCGATCCTCCATCTTCTACTCTAATTTCAGTTAAAACTCTTTTTCCATTCAATAATCTAAATTTGTGAATTCCTCCAGCGTTTGCAGTGGTAAATCCAATTGTATTGATACCACTATTAAAATCTGATAGAGTATTAAAAAGTTTAATTGAACTCGTGTTAATAATCTCTGGATAATAAATTCCACCATTTACCAAATATCTATCTTGATCTGTATTCGATCCCCCAAAAGTTCCGATTCCTAATTCAGAATTTCCATTAGAATTATATACTATCGGAGTTCCGTTTTGTAATTTATGAAATTCTAAAAATGTTACAGTATCATTAACTACATTTACACCTCCACCAAAATCAGAGGTTCTACCATTAAAAGGAATTTCTCTAAATTTAGTTTCAACAATTGGATCTAATATTGCACCAGATCCATTTCCACCAGTAATATAAGATGAAAGAACTCTCTCTACCTCAATTTCATTTGGATCAACAATAACTTCTTTTATATTGCCATTTACTACTAAATTTACTAGAGCAGTTGTCCCTACACCAACTTTGGGGTTTGAAACAAGAACTGTTGGAGGTGTTAAAACGTCATAATCTGAACCAGAGTTTATAACTTTTAAATTTTCCAGAGGTCCATAGTAAATCTTATCATCAGACTTATAGTTTACAATATCAACACCATTAATCATAACTCCAACAGAACCCGGAATAGTTTTAGTTCCAGTTCCAGATTTAATATTTGGATTTAATGGAATTCTTTTTAATATTTTTTTTGAAGTTAATTTTTTACCACCATTATGTTGAGATAGAGTAAATGTGTGCGTTGAAACGCTTGAAAGTTTTTCAAATTCAATATAATTGTTTGTTCCTATAAATGATCTGGCATTATATAATCTAATTTTATTTTTTATATCTGAAGGATTTGAGGGAACGACAACTTCAACATAGTATGATTGGTTGAAATTAAGACCAGTAATTGGAGTTGATGATCCAGTGTAAATTACCTCATCGCCGGTAATAAAAGAAATTTGACTTGTAAAAGATAAAATACTATACTTTGTTTTACCATCAGTTTCAGAAACTTTTGGTGATATAAAAATAGTATCTAAATTTGTTGACGAGGTAATATTAATTGTTTCAAATGTTATATTCTTATTAATCGTATAATCTGGTAAAGAATTAGATGCTACATACAAGTTTTCTGAATTTTCATCATATGTGTTTTGAACATTTACCGTAAGATTTGGATATTTTAAACTCAATCCACTTGAAGATGCATACTTTAAATTTTTTCTAATGCTAATTTTTGTATTTGAAGGAATTCCAGATATGTTTTGATCTAAAGTAATAACCTTATTAGAAATTAGTGCCACTATAGCATTTTCTAAAATTACGTTTTCAGAATTTCTACTTAAAACATTAACAGTGTCTCCTACCTTTAAACTAGATTTGTCTGGCAACTCATATAATGTTACCTGATTATTGTTAAATGATTGAACTTCATATCTGGTTTTAGTATTGTAAATCCAAGAATTGAAAATAGTTTGCTTATAAGTTTTATCAACGTCAGGATTTTCTATTTTTTCTCCAATATGCTTTACTGAAATAGTATCGCCAATATCCCTAAAGTAAATATCATTTTGATTTTCTAATTCAGATAAAACTCCAGTAATTCTTAATTCTACTTTCTTTGAAGTATCTCCATTTTCATATCCATAAATTAATTTGTCAGTTCTTATATTGGATCCTATGTTAATTAAATTATTAACTCCAGTACATCCAAGAAATTGATTTATAGTTTTTTCTGTATATTTGATTACATTAGATCCAGAGATTAATGTTCCACTTTTATCAAATCCAATTGTAGAGTCTACCGTAATTACACTTGAACCTACTGAAATATTTTCTAAAACTTTTGTTTTAGGTGTAATTGTGAATGTTCCTTCGATTAAACTTTTTTCATTAAAACCAGCGAACAACTGTATCTTATAATAATTTGTCGAACCTCTAGAAATAATTTCTACTTCCGAAACAGGAGCAGATGCAGTATCGTCAGAACTTTTAATAACTTGCCCTACAAGATTATTTGGATTACTTCCAGAAACTAATTCAGTTACTAAAACTTCTCTTCTTACAAATTCCGCATCAGAAGATCTCAATAAGAATTCTTTCAAATCTAGAACTTTTGGATCTACTCCGTAAAGAACATTATATAAGATTCTGAAAGAGTCATCAGTTCCTTTAGACTGATAGAAAGTTCTAGATTCCTTTATAAAATTGTTTACATTCAATCCAGAAACAAAGTCTACATTTTCAAATCCTGGAGTTAAATCTTTTTTTAGTTTATTATAAAATTCTTTTAAAAATAGAGAACTGAGATTTTCAACTCTTGTTCCTTTTTCATGAGTTGCTGATTTTGATGTAGAAAATCCTAATTCTTCTGGATTTAATGAATGATGATATGTTACAATTCCACTAAATCCTCTTTTACACCCAGTAAAAGAATTTGTTGTAATTCCAGTGTACGTAATAATTTCATCATCTAATTTAAATAATCCATATTGTGATGGAAATCCTTTTGTATTATCTACATAAATTTCAGAACTTGTTATTCCAACATATGATGTTAAAGTAGAAATACCAGAAATAACTTCAGGTGTGAGATTATTTAATTTTTTATATTGATCTAAATTTTCGGCAATATCAACCGGACCGCCTTGGAACTCTTGCGATATGTAATATTGCTTTAAAAATTCTGATGCTTTAGGAGTTTCTGATATAATAAATTCTGGTAATTGATTTTCAACAATCTGTTGAATTTTAACTCTAGCATCAAAACCAGTTGTAATCATATTACCTCGTTAATTTTCCGTTTGAATAGCTTGAAGTTATATCAAAACCAACTCCTGATATTTGCTCACCAGAAGCAATTAAGTCTTTCTTCATATTTATGGTGCTTTTTGACACATCAAAAATCAGGTATAAATCTTTAAGTCCAATAACATCATTTGACTCTGGGAATGCTTGTATTTCAATAATACCATTCGAAAGAACAGTAGAAGAAATATTAATAGTATTAATAATTATTTCCCCTTTTAGGTAATTTACAGTTCCTACTGACTTTTTAACAATTTGATATTGATCTGGAATTTCTGTTGGTTTAACAATTGAAATAACCCCAGTTTCTGAATTAGATGCATCTGGAACATCTGAAAAGTAAACAACACTTGGATCACCAACAACAGTAAATCCTGTACTCTTAATATTAAATCCTTTCTGATTTCCAATATGGAATCTATTACCAAAACAAATCTCATATTGTGCTGGTGTGTTTAGCACCGCATTCATGTTTCTTCTAATTTTAACTTTAGTAATGTTTGAGGTAATTGCGGTATCTACATTATCAATAATTTGAGAAACCTTGCTATATTTAAATCTTCCTCCAAATTTATTAAAGTCAATAGATTTAGAGTATTGAGTTAAGGTATTAATAACATTTGTTCTCAAATTTTGAACATTATTAGTAAATGATGAATTATAATAAACTGTGCTATCAACTTCAACATATAGTAATTTGAGATCTATAATTTTTTGATTAATTCCTGCTATAGAATATCTTTTCAGATCATTTAAAATTGAAGTTTTTGCAAAGTCTGATATCGATGTTCCATTTTTTGGTTTAATGCTGATTAAAACTGTTCCAAACTGTGGAGGATCTAGATCTTCTCCACCAATAATAGAAACAGATTCTGTATTAGGATATATTTGTTGAATGATAGATTCATAATCTTTTGAGGTCACAGCACGGTATTGTGATGAATAAACTCTTGGTGCAAAATACTTAACAGAATCTATTGATTCGATTTCAGATCCCCCTTGAGCAGGACTTACTGTTGTGATCGTAACACTTTGAGTTGGATTAATTACAATACCATTAGAGTCTACAATCGTTCCAGAGAATGTAAATACTCTTGGACCATTACCACGTTCACCATCAGTAACAATATAGTCAACTTTGATGGGTGATCCGTTTTCAAGTTTTTTGCCAAAAATATCATCTCCAAACAATAGTTCATATTTTTCGTCAGAAACTTCTTGAATTAAGAAAATTTCAGACTCTTTATTAATTTCAAAGAAGTTATCGATAACTTTATATGCTCGACTTCCGACTCTGACGCGAATGGTTTTTGTATCAACACCAGAATTATCCAATAAAAATCTCTGATTAATTGAAGTATTTGACGTAAAAGTCTTGGTTAAAAATATTCCCTGATAAACAGTGATGTTATTAAAAGATGCAACTCCATTTGAAACACTTACAGTAATATCTTCTGGCACACAGAAAATATAAGTTTCATTGGTTCCAGATCCCCCAGCGCATACGAGTCCAGATTTCAGTGTGAGTTGAGGAGAAGTGGTGTTTGTTGAGACATTGAATGATATTACTGCTTCAGCAGCACTTCTTGACCGAGGAACATATCCAACATTGCGAGCAAGTGCAACAACATTTTCACGGAGAGTCGCAGAGTCCAAAAAAGACTCATTGACGACCATATTTGAGTTAAACGCTGTAATATATGTGTTATACGCTAAAGTATAAATTAAAACAGAAAAATTAGATCCTTCAAAGTCAAAATCCGTGAATGTAGAGTTAGCACGGAGATAATCTTTGATGGATGTCTTAATTTGATCAAAATCTAGATTTGTAAATTTGGTAAAAGGCATTTTATCTTCTTGTTGCCTCTAAAATGTAGGTAAATTGTTGTTGTGGAAAGTCTTGTCCAACAATATCAAAATAAATTGTCACATCAAAAGCGTTTTCATCGTAACGTGGACTTACTTCTACTCGTACATTTTCTGCACGTTGCTCATAAATCGTAATTGCATTTTTAATTTGAGTTTCAACTGTTGATGCACTTGCAAAATCGACAAAATCAAAAAGACTTCCCGTTACATTCGACCCGAAATTTGAATTAAAGAGTCTTTCACCAGGAATTGTTTGCACAATATTACGAATGGATCTCTTAATTGCATCAGCATCCTTAAGGACAAGGATATCCCGAGTCACCGGATGAATATCAAAAGACAAACTAATGTCTTTAAATTTTCGAGATATCCTTTGTACCACCGTAAACAATTAAAGTCTTGTTTTTATTTATAGCCCACTTTGACCATAACTAGGTTCTGTTCCATATTCCCAGTCATCATAGTCATCATCGTTGCGAATTGACTTATGAATCTCACTTTGTTCCTTTAAATGATGTTTTTTACAAGGAATTTCATCGTGCATAATCTCTTGAATCACTTTTTTAGGTGAATTTTCGGAACCATAGTCAGTGACCAAGTGCTTCGTTCCCCACATTGAGTACATAAAATCTTGATTTCTGTCTGGATTTGGGTGTGTTGCCATTTTTTGTTCTAAATGAGTGAAAATTAGAACTTTTTAAGGGGTTTCTATCCCTTAATGCAACCTAAAATTATTTATTTCGAATCGATTGTACCATCTCATAGTCATTTTCAAGTATTTTTTTCAAATATTCATCGTCCCACAGATCATAATAATTCGTTTTTGCTAAAATTTGCCTCATTTTACTCAAAAATTTTGAATCTTGATATAAAATCAAATTATAAAGTCCATTATTTGTTTGAACTCCGTTGATAAAACTTGGTTCATCACGAAAATCATCAAAAAATTTGTATTCTGGATAAGTTCTGTTTAATTCTTCAATTTTTTGATAACCATATTCAAGATCTAAATCATCTTCTACAACAAAAATAACGACACCAAACTCCTCATCTAGGGGTTTAATGTCGTTAATTGGGCATTTTATAATCGTATAAGTGTTTGCCTTTGCAAAGGGGCAAATTGAATGTCCCTTAAGATCTGGATGTGTTTTTTTAATTCTTAAAATCCACTCTTCCAGATCTTGAATCATCCTTTACCTTGCCCTCTATACCTCTTCCGAGCCCCATTGCGAGAAGACGCGGCGTACTTGGTTCCCCCTCCTGCGCCTTGGCGAGACTTTTTAGGAGGACCAGGAACATAAGACTTAACTTTATAAGAACCAGTCGTTTTAGATTTTGCAGCCATAAGTGTTATTCAATAATTTCGTGAGTGATCTCATGAGGCTCTGGAGAACCTGTCTCATAAAATTGTTGAGCAAGGTCCTCCATTGCGTCGAAAAACTCTTCTTCAGAAAGATCTGCGAAGATTTTTTCTCCTTGTTTTAGAATATTAAATCGTGAAGATTTGTTTTCCATCAAATAATTCTTGTTTTTTCGTGACCGACTCTGACGCGAGGATCGCACCAAATTTCAAAGCCTGCTTCCTTTGCATCCAAACAGAAACTCACATCTTCTCCACACATGTCTTGAACCTCACCAGATTCAAAGACTTGCATCTTGGGAGCAAACCAAGGATATTTCATTTCCGAATGTTCAAAGACTCCATTCTTAATCAGAAGCCAACCAAAACCAGTGTAGTCAACAGTGAATGGTTTACGACGCTTCTGGATGCTCTCCAATGTTTCATGATTCATGACTCCACCATTATTGCGGAAATCATCCTCTTCTAACCAGTGAGCAACTGAAGTTGTCATACCGTCTTCAGTGCAATACCAACCAGCGGCAATGTCCTGTTCCATAAGAACAAGTTGCCAAAAGTTATTTGTATTGAATACAATATCACTGTCAATCCAAAGTTGCCAATCATAGTGCAACTTACCATCCCATGGTTTTTGATCAGGTCCACGAAGAACATTTGCACCTAAACACTTGCAACGTGCAAAGTTCACCATTGAACTATAATCTTGAGAAATCTGAATACTTGCTCCTGCCTGCACAAGATCAAAACAAAGTTGTACAAAGTTTTTCAGGTAAGTATAAGAAACTCCTCTACCTGGAAGACAAAAGACAATGGCTTTTCCTCTGACCATTTCTTTTGCTTTATCATAATCCCATTCTTGTTCTTTTGAAACTACTGGGGCTTTTGCTTTTACCGTAAATCCTTTAGCCATAAGAAAGTGTAATTACATCAGTATCATACAATATTATCTAGGTATTGTCAATCTTTATCTTTTTCACTTAAGATAATTTCATTACCATCCAGAATCAAATTTATTTCTGTGTCTTCATACCAAGATAGATCGTTTGCCATCCATTCTGGTATTATAACATAATATTCACCAGTAATTGAATCGACTTGTAGGGGTTGAAAATTTTTGCCGGAATTTTTTTTCATTCTCTATTATAAAACTTGGTTTTTTGTTTTATATAGTAAAAAAAATTTTTATGTTTGAGGTTTATAATGATCTCGTTTGGGTAACACTTTGTAGACTACAGGGACCCTTGAATTTAAGCTTTAGGGGGGCGGGGGCTTATAACCGCCTTACGCGCCCCGCGCCCCCGAAGGGCGCCATCGGGGACACTGCTGCTGCACGAACGCATGAGGCGGCGGTCACCCCCACTGCACCTCCCGCACGTCGTCGCGGTGGACATCAGCGAACTGCCCTGCCCACGTGACGGCATCGGTTCCCCACGGCGGGGTCAGGCGGTTGAAGTTGCTGCCGTCGTTGCGATACGCAACCCAGATGGTCTGGCGATCGGTGAGGCGGGTGGCAGGGGAGAGGCGCATGGGTCAGGTGTCGGTTGCTTTGAAATTCTACAGGGTCAGGGGGCAGGGGTCAATACCCCAACCACACCAGGAACTCCCCGCAGTCAACCCGCTCCCCTTCCATGTGCCCATAGTCGGCAGCGAAGTCGGAGAGGCAGGAATGCATGGCAGCAGACTCCAGGGCGATGTGCCAGGCGATGGTGTCGTTGGCAGGGTGAGAGCAATCCCAGAGAATGTCGGAGAAGGTCGTGCCAGGGGCATACACGTTCAGGCAGTCACGGAGGGCGGTGGGCATCAGGTCGTTTGCTTTGGTTCCCATACTGTAGACCCCCCACCCGACGAATCGGGCAGGGGGTGGGCGGTTTTAGAATTGGATCGGATCGGCAGTCGGGGCGCTGATTTCGTTATAGTATGAGGCGCAATCCTCAATGTTTGCATTAGTCACGTCGTTGACCAAGGTATCAAGAATCTCAAGAATTTGATTGCCGTTGTTACCACGACGCAGAAGAGAGATTGCCAGGTTCGAAGTCATGAATCAAAAAGGAGTAAGAGTGAATTAGGGGAGAAACAGTTAGGGTGCCAAATGGGCAGGAGATCCACAGGAAAGATAGAACGCTACCATGCGCTCCGCTTCATCTAACGTGCGGAACCATTGTGATCTCCATTCGCACTGATTGTAGGGGACCTGATAACGAACTTCGTAGCGGACCATTTGTGTGAATTAAGAAGGGAACAGTAAGAGTGATTAACTCAAGCAGCGATCAGAACATCATCCTCCCAACGGTAGAAGGTAAGAATTTCATCATAGATCCGATCAGCAACCTGATCAACATGCTGACGCTCCGACTTCAGAATTGCTGCCTTACATTGGGCGGCGATCTCATCAATGGAGAGAGCACGATCAGTAGCGGGATTGTAACGCATGGGGTTCGGTTGAGTGAACTGAAAGTATTGTACAGGAGTCTTTAGGGCGCTGCCGTTCCCGTGTGCCAGTGCCTCAATCGGCATAGAGGGAGGTGAAGTCCTCCACAAACTCCCGTGCCTCATCGCCACTCATGCGGGAGATCATCTCACGGGCGACGGTCTCCCAGGAGAAGTCGTCTGCCAGGTCAAAGATGGCGCACCGTGCCTCAGAGGCGGAGAGTTCGGCGGCGTTGATCTGGGCGTAGGTCATGAGGTGTCGGTTGAACTGAGAGTATTGTAGAGGGTCTGGGGGTCAGAACGCCACCAGTTGGTCCAGATCCCATTGTGGCACAGTCTGAACGGTGCCGCCACAGTTCTTCCGCAACCAGGCGTTGATGTGCTTCGTGGTGGTGGCGCTCCACTTGTAAGCGGTGCGGATCCACCCTTTGCCAGGCACAAGGGCGGCAACGGGGGTCGTGTAGGAGTACAGGATGCAGGTCCCGTCTGCCAGTTGCACTTCGGTTTGGTTGCTGCCGATCTGTTGAACGATCATGGGGTGTCGGTTGAACTGATAGAAGTCTACAGGGTCAGCGGGCGATCAGGTCGCCTGCAGTGTACAGTGCCTCTGCTGTCACATGGCGGATCGGGCGGATCGGTTCCCATAGGATGCAGATCAGCACGGCAACGGCAGCGACTTTCAGCATGGAGGGGGAAGCGGTGCGGGTCATGAGTCAGCGCCAAGAGAGGAAGGTGGCAGGGTTGCCGTAGTCTGCGATCACGATGCCGTTTTGACGGATCTCACAGTAACCGTGCTCCTCTGCCAGATCGTAGCACAGATCGTAGGCGCGATCGTGATCGGTGGTGGTGTTCTCCCAGGGAGCGGAGGGGCAGATCACGTCGTAGCGGGTCATAGGTCGTTTGCTTTGGTTCCCATAGTATGGCGCAGGATCGGGTGCCATGGGGGGATTGGTGGACAGTCCCGCAACTGGCACAGGGGCAGCCGACCTGGGTATACCTAACTCCTACGCTGCCACGTTGAACCTTCCGCTGTTGAAGTTAGCATTAGAAAAGACCTCACGATTCACCAGTTTGAACATACCAAACTCATTGGAGAGAACATAACCTTCTGCATCAATTCTGTTGCCATAGAGATAAGCAGCAGGACCATCATTGCGGCAGAGGAACAGGCAGTCATCTTTGATCGACTTCACCAATGCCCACAGACGCAGCAGGTTAGCATCACAATCAAAGTCTTCGGGGTTGACTTCTTCACCAGCACGAATGCAGGCATTGATTTGCTGTTTGATCTTTGCCGCTTCCTTAACAGAAACAAACTCACAGGCAGTAGACATTTGACGGGCGAAATCTACCACTTCCTGAACATCAGCGAAGGAGGTCTGATTGTGCAGGATGTATGCATTCGGTTGCACGAACAAAACATCATCAGTGCTCTGCAGATTCACCATCAAAGGTTCTGCCCAACTGTCGCGCAGATCATCGTTTGCTTCATACACAGTGTGCGGAGCGATGATAATTTTCTGAGAAACTACCTCACCGAACTTATAAGTGATCGTATTAGGATTATACTCATCGCTACCACCAAACCCCACAAAATCACCTTGAATGATAGATTCGCAACGAGGCAACCCATCAAAACAAGCGTGAAGAATTGCTGCAACTTCGCCTTGGTAGAATTGATCGATCTCAGCATGATTGTGAGCAATACGAATCTTTTTCTTGTTAAAGACTGCCTTGGTTCCTACAAAGAACTCACCGCAGGCAGGATCAATCCCCCACACGATTGCAGGGGCACCATCAATCTTCACGCTCAATTTACCGCGAGCAGTGAACCAATCAAGACAGGAAAGATCACCCGTGAGAATGGTATCTTCGGGGTGCTCAAGGTGTGTGTTTTTCATGATTTAAGTATGGCACGAAAAAAGGGCGCTGTAAAGCGCCCGTGTGTCAGTTTCTCAAGTGTCACACAATCAGTTGAGGCAGGGAATTTACGATGTTAGTAAACACTGCCTCCTGACGGAATTGTTTCTTATAAATCTTGCCAATCTCTTCGATCTTGTTAAGATCTTCGTCTGCAACTTCAGTGAGAATGATCGTCAGAATGTAGACGGTTTCAGACTCACCTTTCCAGTAACCTTTGCCCTTGGTGATCGTAAACCCATCAAAACGGGGCACGATCACATCATCAACGAACGAAGAGAACATTGCGTTGCTGATAGAACCAGCATCAGGAATGTTGCCACCAAAGAAGAGTTGAGCAGTGATCATGGCGTGAATTCGTTCAACAAAGGTAGTATGGACCAGATCGGGGGGCATTGCAACCCCCCTTGTGCCACTTACTGAACTGTCACACTCTCAATCAATTCTTGAATCACATCTTCATCATACACATTGGCAATCTCATTGAGAACATCTTCCTCATTCAAGTGAGATAGATTTTCCACAATGGTATCATACGCAAA
>Ga0129333_10001274_pt1 | contig 22602 bp, 7 predicted proteins | sample CPB6_08_DNA_FD_94474 | JGI IMG/M metagenome (GOLD analysis project Ga0129333, IMG submission 94474) | Freshwater to marine salinity gradient microbial communities from Chesapeake Bay, USA - CPBay_Sum_0.6_0.8_DNA | ecosystem: Environmental > Aquatic > Marine > Coastal | place: USA: Chesapeake Bay...
GCGTAAACTATAATCCATAGTAACGATATTAAGACTATTGCGATTATGATGCCAATCGCCCAAAAAGAATCCAGTATCACATCCGTTCTCCTTTGCGGTTTTAATAAACCAATCTACAAAATCCTCACAGTCTTGGTTGTGTACTTGACTATTAGATTTTAGGCCAAAATGTATGTCTGTAAAAAATGCTGCCTTTTTAAATAAACTCATTCCTCTTCTCTTTCGAATCTACGTAAACTTGCGGCGTGCTCTGCGTTACTAGTTCTAGTGTAACTGGGAGCCATATCATTCATCTCTAAGATATCATCTCTAATATTTTGATTACGTTTTTCAATATTGATTATTCTAACAAAACTATTAGTAACAGCAGCAGTAAAATAAGCAAAAGGATTGTTCGACTTAGATTCATTAAATTGTAGACCTACTTGTGTGAGTTGTAATATGGCCTGTGCTCGCATTTCATCATTGTAGGTATAACCACGAACATTGCCACGGGTAGCATAACGTTCACACAATTTAATATACATACGTGCTAGATTATTAGTAATTTGTCCATGATCTTTGCTAAACTTACCACTTTTAACACCGCCTCTCCAGTGGCTTTTTCCAACACATATTAGTTCATCGTTTTCATCGAACTTCCAGTGTTGAAAAGGTGGAAAGTTTACACGATCATGACTATCTGCTTCAGTTTTTTGACTTTTCTTACGTGTTTTGTTTACAGGAATATGTTCATAAGTCATAATTCTAAATACTAAATCAGTTTTGGCCATTTTTTTATAATCAACTTCACATTCAGATAGTTTAACTTTTTCACCCGCTTCTTTTCTTTTGGCAAATAGTTCATCACCTATTCTTTTAGCACGATTACGTTTGGCTTCGGCTATAGTTCTAATATTAATTTTATCCTTATTAGTAAGAATTATATCATATTGATGAAATTCTGGCTTGCTATAACTGCAATATGTATTCTTACTTTTGTGTATTTCTTCTAATAAGTCTTTATTGTTGAGATAATTTACGGACATATGGTTCCATCCTTTGGTTTATTATAAACTACGTACATTTAAAAGTCAAATAAATATTTGCCAAGGAGACCTAAAATGACATTATTGCTACCCGATCTCAATGGAGGAGTAAAACTAGGAGCCTCAGGTCCAAGTATTGACAGCGTACTAGGAGGTGCTAAAGATGCTCTAAGTTCAGGAGTAAGCAATTTCATGAGTAGTATAAGGTCTAAAAATTTGGGCGGAGCCAAATCAACTAGCAAAAACACAGAATCCAAAGCCACTTTTAGTGATGGCGGAAATCCTGCAGATTGGCGTGTACGATTAAGCATACCACCTGGTGAAACTTGGAAAAGTGATTTATTCAAGCCCCTAAGAAATTCTGGCGGATTAGTATTTCCCTACACTCCAACCATAACTATCAATCATCAAGCCAATTACCAAGAACAACCAATAACACATCAAAACTATCAATTTGTAGCATATCAATATAGTAAAGTTAGTGATATTCAAATTATAGGTGATTTTGTAGTAGAAAACGCAGAACAAGCACAATACTGGTTGTCAGCTGTACATTTTTTAAGAAGTGTTACCAAAATGTACACTGGCGAGGATGAAAAAACAGCAGGCAATCCACCTCCTCTCATGGTATTTAACGCTTACGGGGATTATGTGTTTAAAAATATACCTGTTGTAGTAAAAGGATTCAGTGTTACCTTGCCCAAGGAAGTAGACTATATTACAACAAAGATTACTGAATTACCCAGACCAAGAACTGCTGCTGCTGATAGTGGTGGTGGTGCTTTGGATGCATTGGGTAGGACAGCAGGATTCCTATCAGGAGTAGCCAGTGCCATAGGACAAACAAAGGTAGCAGGTGCTATCAATGCTGCTAATGCAGTGACAAATTTAATTAACGGTACTAGTACTAGTAGAGGTTTTGGTGGCAGTGTACAACCAGGTGGTAAGAGTGGAGAAAACGATAGTCACGTTCCAACTCAAAGCAGTTTCACTGTGACCATAATGCCTGTATACAGTAGAACAAGAGTTAGAGAATTCAGTCTAGCCAAATTTGTACAAGGCAATTATGTTAAGGATGGGTACCTATAATGGCAGCAAAATATTCAAGTTCTAGTCCTTGGTATAATACCGCCATAATTAGAGAACAATTAAGTATACTCAGCATTAGACCTGTCAGTGCTGAAGATGATGATTATCTATACACAATAGAAAGTCAATATGCTAATAGACCAGACTTATTGGCACATGACTTATATGGTGATCATAGATTATGGTGGGTATTCACCCAACGTAATTTAGATATTTTGCAGGATCCAATTTTTGATTTTGTTCCAGGAGTACAAATATATCTTCCTAAAGTGAGTAGTTTGAAAAAAGTTTTAGGAGTCTAATATGGGCTTATCAATTAAGAGTCTAGCCAAAGCAGCCGTAGCCACAGCAGCCACAGCAGTAGGTGCCAAGGTTCTTAGTGGTACAAACCCTGCTGCTGGACTACAAACAGCACTAGGCAATGCAGCCAATGGTTTAGGTAACATAGGTCAAAACTTAAACAATCTAGTTAACAGTAAGTTAGGATTACCTGGTGTTCCTATTTCTGGATTTAGTCCTGGTGAATTAAGTTCAGGTACTCAAGTAGCCACAGTGATTCCTGGTGCAGTAGATGAAGATCCTATTCCACTAGGACTTTCCCCACCTTTTCCTAATGAATTACATGATTACGCCAGTTACAATTGTATTTGGACATTAAGTGCCCTAAGTAGAGCACATTTAAATTTTCCAAATGATAGTTACAGAAAAGGTATATTAGGTCCTATAATTTTAAAAAGTGCTAGCGGTAATCCAGATGATAGAATAGCATTGAGTCAATTTACACACTCGGCAAACCCAACAGGCAAGTATGATTACTTTATTGAAAATGTTCGTATAACAGGTATCACTGGATTAGATAAAAATACAGGGAATACTAACAGTACTGGAATAAGTTTTACAGTAATTGAACCTTATAGTATAGGATTATTTTTTCAAAGTTTACAAGTAGCCGCAGCACAGGTAAAGTATAAAAACTGGGTCGAGATGCCCGTGTTATTGACCTTAGAATTTATTGGTCACGAAAACCCAGTGTTTCAAAATTGGAAAAGTATTAGAACAAAATACTTCCCTTTAAAAATAGCCAATATACAAATGAGAGTTACAGAAAGAGGTAGCAGTTATGAATGTACTGCTATCCCTTGGAATGAACGTGCTTTTAGTAAACAAATTAGTACAATTAAAAATAATATTACTTGTACTGGTAGAACAGTTCAAGAAATGTTACAAAAAAATGGACCTAATAAAAGTAGAGCCTTACAAAGTGTTATAAATGATGCTCTAGCCAGTGCAGCCCTAGCAGCATCGCAAGGAAAAAACGAACCTATAATACCAGATAGAGTTTTGATTTTATTTCCTAATAATACTAAAACTGGTGACAATGGACTGCAAACAGATGATTCAAGTACGCCAACAGGGGCAACTACAAAGAGTCCTGGACCCAATAATCAAAATGATAGAGGTGTTGCTGAACGATTAGGTGTAGAACTTGATGGCATAAATTTTATTCAAAATACAAATGTTAATCCTATTGGTATGGCTGATATGGGATTTACTGATCAGAAAAAAGCAGAAGCAGTATTTGGCAAAGATAATGCTGTATGGGATCCTGATAAGAAAGTTTTTGTTAGGGGTGATATAACAATTAGTAGTAAAGAAGGACAGGCAACTTTTAAACAAGGTCAAAGTATACCTAATATTATTAATCAAATTATTCTAAGTAGTGATTATCCTAGACAAGCGTTAGACCCAGAGAACTTTGATGAAAAAGGGTTTATTAACTGGTGGAGAATAGATACACAAATGTATATGTTAGATGGAGAGTCTAACATGACACAAACAGGTAAGTATCCTATGCTTACTGTATATAGAGTTCTTCCACACAAAGTTCATCATAGCAAATTTGTGGCCACTGATCAACCTGCACAATCAGCACCAGTTAAAAAGACTGTGATTAAGAGTTATAATTACATTTATACCAGTAAAAATTTAGATATTTTAGATTTTCAAATTAATTTTAATACCAGTTTTTATACTAGTTTAGCAGCAGATAATGCCAAGTTCAACAAAGATATTCAAACTAGGAGCCAAACAGCCAGTGATGCTACAAAGAGCAAACCAGTTATTGAAGATGGAAGATTAACTAGTAAACGTATCAATGCTGAAGGTAAAGAGTACGATGCCAGTGAAGAATACAAATCAGGTAAACATGGAAACTTAAAAGTTGGCGATACAATGAGCCAAATAACACAAATTAGAAATGAGGAAATTAATATTGGTGCCAATCAAGGTGGTACTTCAGGTGAAGATCCAGGTAGATTGGCAGCAAGACAATTTCATAAAGCCATTAATCAATCAACAGACATGGTGACACTGACCATGAAAATACTTGGTGATCCTTTTTATATGGGTGATAGTGGTATGGGAAATTACACAGCACAAGCCACAGATGTAGAAGGAATGAACAGTGACTTTGCCATAAACTATCAACGTGGTGAAGTTTACATAGAAGTAAATTTTAAAAATCCTATAGATATAAATCATAGTGACGGTGTATTGGCTTACGAATTTCCTAAAGGCGATTACATTCCATCTTTTAGTGGATTGTATAAAGTAGCAAAGGTAGAAAGTACAATTGATCGAGGGCTTTTTACACAACAATTAGATTTATTACGTATGCCAAATCAAATGAAACAAGAAGGTCCAGCAGTTAAACCAACTACAGTGGCCACACAACAAACACAAGGATGGAAGCCTGGTGAAGATATTGCAGGAATACCTTATGGTGATGAAGATTCAGGGGAGTGGACCTAATGCCTGAAGAGTCACGTGCCCCGATAGAATCTAATAGCAGTGACCCTGGCCCGTTCTTGGCCAAGGTAGTAAGCCACCTTGACCCTAAATATATGGGCAGTCTTGAAGTACAATTGCTCAAACAGGTTGGTGATGCTCCCAAGGCCGAAGGTCAACTTTACATTGTAAAATATGCTAGCCCATTTTGGGGACAAACTGGTTTTGAATTTAATAACGAAGAAAATACCTACGACGGTACACAAAAAAGTTATGGCTTTTGGATGATACCACCAGATGTAGGCAGCACGGTACTTGTCATATTTGCTGAAGGAGATCCTAAACAAGGTTATTGGATAGCCTGTGTACAAGACTTGGACATGAATTTTATGACTCCAGGATATGCTACTACAAGTTTTAACGAAGATGGTGATGAGGAACGTGTACCTGTAGCAGAATATAATAAAAAAGTAGATCAACCTTTACCCAAAGATACTACCAAAGTTAAAAAACCCAAACACAAATATTTTGTAGACATATTAAAAGAACAAGGACTTATGCTGGATGACATACGTGGCTTAACAACCAGTAGCGCACGTAGAGAAGTTCCCAGTATGGTCTTTGGCATTAGTACACCAGGACCCGTAGATAAAGATGGTCCAACAGGTAAAGTAGGTAAAGCAGAACACGAAATTACTGGTGCTCCCATAAGCAGACTAGGTGGTTCAAGTTTTGTTATGGATGATGGTGATGACAAATTTGAACGCAAGACCAAGGCCAGTGAAGGTCCACCAGACTATGCCACCGTAGAAGATGGTGAGAAGGGTGACAATAAAATACCTCACAATGAACTCATACGCATACGCACACGTACTGGGCATCAAATTCTACTGCATAACAGCGAAGATTTAATTTATATAGGCAATGCTCGTGGTACATCTTGGATAGAACTGACCAGTGATGGCAAGATGGATATCTATTGTGAAGATAGTGTGAGCGTACATACTAAAAATGATTTTAACTTGTATGCTGACCGCGATATCAATATGGAAGCAGGGCGTAACTTTAACATAAAAGTTAAAGAAGAAATGCATACTCACGTATTAAAAGATCATGTCTTAATTGTAGATGAGAATCAAAAAATACACATTAAGATGAAGCGTGATGAAACCATAGAACAAGAACTTAAACAAAAAGTTGTAGGTAGAGTGGATGTATATCATAGCAATGCTTTTAGGCACTATGCCGCTGATTATTATGATATCAGTGTTGGTGGACACTTGTATATGACCAGTGGTGGTACTAATGAAACAAGAGCAGGCGGTAACATTATAGAAACTGCACCAAACATACATATGAATGGACCAGGTGCAGCGCAGGCCAGTGTGGCAGATGAAGCAGAACTACCTAAATTGCTTAAAACTCATAGCGTACCAGATCAAGAAGGTTCAGAATTATTTCAAACTATTATGCGTCGTGTGCCCATTAAGGAGCCTTGGCCACATCATGAAAACTTAGATCCTATGGAATTTAAGCCTGATAAAACTGATAGAGATCTTGAAGGAAGATATGAAGATAATAGCGAGTTTTTACTAAAACCAGAATATTTTAAGAAATATACTACTAAATTGGACACGTTTGCCAAGAACAAACGTGATTAAATAATGATATGGCCATACAAAGATTATATGAAAAATTAGTAGTTAAGGGCAATACCCCTAAGGATCTGCCACCACTACCTAGAACTTATAGAGGGTTTAGTACTATAAGTGAGGACAGTGAAAACTATAGTTTGTATGATCTAGGACTAATTAAACAGGATTTAATCAATCATTTTCACATAAGACAGGGCGAAAAACTCAGTGATCCCACATTTGGTACCATAATTTGGGACTGTATTTTTGAACCAATGACTGAAGATCTAAAGGAACTTATAGTAAAAGACGTAGAAAGAATTATAAACTTTGATCCAAGAGTTACAGCAAAAGATGTAGTAATAACAGCCTATGAATCAGGTATTCAAATTGAATGTGAACTTACTTATTTGCCCTATAACGTAAGTGAAGTACTACGCTTTAGATTTGATCAAAGTGCAGGGTTAACCAGTTAAACTAGCAGTTATTAGTTAACAATAAATATTAAGATGAGGATAATGTATGTCATCTACTGATAGACAAAATAGGTTACTGGTAGCCGAGGACTGGCGTAGAATATATCAAAGTTTCCGTAATGCAGACTTTCAAAGTTATGACTTTGAAAATTTGCGTAGGGTAATGATTGATTATCTTAGACAAAATTATCCAGAAGATTTTAATGATTATATAGAAAGCAGTGAATATCTAGCCCTAATAGATATGATTGCTTTTTTAGGACAAAGTATAGCATTCCGTGTTGACCTTAATGCTAGAGAAAACTTTTTAGAATTAGCAGAGCGCAGAGAAAGTATACTGCGTCTGGCACGTACTCTAAGTTACAATGCCAAACGTAATAAAGCAGCCAACGGATTACTTAAATGGCAAAGTGTTACAACTACACAAACTATAGTCGATAGTAATGGTAGAAATTTAGCAGGACAAGAAATACTGTGGAATGACCCCAGTAATAATGAATGGTATGATCAATTTATACGTGTGATTAATGCTGCTATGCCTATTACAGCACAATTTGGCAGTCCAAATAACAAGGCTGTAGTCTATAGTATACCAACTGAACAATATCGTTTACAAACTACTGGTGGAACTATTCCTGTATTTGGATTTAACAAAATCATAGATGGTAGAAGTATGAATTTTGAAATCACTAGCACTATGATCAAGGATGGTAAAGATATTGTAGAAGACCCTCCTATTAGTGGTAACAATCTCAGTTTCATTTATAGAGATGATGGTAGAGGTGCTGCCAGTAATGCTAATGGATTTTTTAGTCATTTTAGACAAGGTACTCTACAAACAGGTACATTTACTATATCACAACCAAGTACAAATGAAATTATTGATATTGATGCTATAAACATTAATGATACTGATGTATGGTTATACAAAGTAGACTCAAGAGGCATAGAAAATGAGTACTGGATACAAGTACCTAACTTTGAAGCCAATAATGTAATCTATAATAGTTTAGATAAAAATTTAAGAAATATATACAGCGTAGTAACTAGAGTTAATGATAGAATTAGCATTGCATTTAGTGATGGAACATTTGGTAGTTTACCATTAGGTAATTTTAGAATATATTATAGAACTAGCAACGCATTAAGTTATACAATTAATCCAAAAGATATGCGTAGCGTTAGTGTAGAAATTCCTTATTATTCAAATACAGGTCAAATTGAATTACTAAGCATTACAATGAATTTACAAAATTCAATTAGTAATAGTTCTGGACCAGAAAGCAATGAACAAATTAAATTAAAAGCACCTAGTACATATTATACTCAAAATAGAATGATTACAGCAGAGGATTATAATCTTAGTCCGCTTAGTGTAGATCAAGATGTACTTAAGGTCAAAGCAATTAATCGTAGTAGTAGTGGTATTAGTAGATATTTTGACCTAATTGACCCAACAGGAAAATACAGTAGTACAAATTTATTTTCAGATGATGGTGTAATATATAAAGAAGAATACGAAGATACAGACAAATTTAGTTATAGTACTACAGTTGATATTGAAGGAATAATTACAAATCAAATATTACCATCATTAAAAGATATTAATATACGCAATTTTTTCTATGATAAGTTTAGTAGAATACGTATTGGTAGTGATCTAACTTATAAATGGGTACAAAAAACGTCCAGTACAAACGAATCAACAGGTTATCTTGTAGATGCCAGTGATGAAATAGTTGGTTATGATGTAACTACAATTTTAAGAAATTTAGAAGTTGGCGCTTTATTAAAATTTGTAGCACCAACAGGCAAGTACTTTATTAAAAATATGGGTAATAAGTTAGAATTAACCAGTGAAAATACACCATATGCCAGTGATTATGTTTGGGCCAAAGTTGTAAGTATAAGTGAAAATGGTGCTGTGACAGAGTTAGATGATGGTAGTGGTCCTATTACTCTTAGTGCTGAAATACCTTCAACAAGTTTATTAAATCAAATTATACCTAGTTGGAGAACTAGTTTAGAATCTAATATAGTTACTACTATGGTAAATTTAATATTTTCCAACAAACCTTTTGGATTAAGATATGATATCACAACAAAAACATGGAAAATTATATTTGAACTTGATTTAAATGTTAGCAGTAATTTTAATGTAGGTAAAGCAGGGGATACAACTAATCAAAAGTTAGATGCAAGTTGGTTGCTATTATTTACTGTAGATACAGACGTAGGCTTTTATACAGTAAAATCTAGGAAACTCAGATACGTATTCGAAAGTGAAAAGAAAATTAGGTTTTATTTCGACAGTTCTAATAGAGTTTTTGATACTAGATCAAATACAGTCATTAAAGATTTAGTTAAAATTCTAGGAATTAACACAAGACCAAATGCTATTATACCTTTTAATTATGATTTAGAATGGGAAATAACTAACGAGTTTATTGGCACAGATGGTTATATAGATACTAAAAAAATAGAATTAAGTTTTAGTGACACTAATGATGACGGTGTTGTAGATGATCCAGATATATTTGATTTAGTTACAATTCCTTATTATACTACTTGGGATATTAGTGTAACTTATAAATTAAATGAATTTGTAACCTACAACAATAACATTTATAAATCTTTAGCCAACAACAATTTAGGTTATACGCCTAATACCTTAAACAGTGTAGATAAATGGCAAATATTCTATGGCAATTATATTGTGCTTGAAAAATATGAAACACAAACAGGTCAATTTGATTATAGATATGTACAAAACTTAAAAACAGACTTAACACCTTTAGTTATTATAGTTGGATCAATAAACACTGTAAGCACTGGTGTTGATTCACAATATTATTATTTTATTGATATTAATTCAGTGGCACGTTGGAGTGATAGTGAAGGCAGATTCATTTTTAATTTAGACTATAAAGTATTTTTAGGTAGATCTATTCTTAAATTTCAATATGTACATAGTGCAGATTATGAAACACGTATTGATCCTGGACAAATTAATATAATTGACCTATATGTATTAACTAGAAATTATGATCTTGAGTTTAGAAGATGGTTAGCAGGTGCTTTAGATACAGAACCTATGCCACCTAGCAGTGATCAATTAAACATTACAATGTCACCGTTCCTAAATCCAATTAAGGCAATGAGTGATGAAGTAATTTATCATTCAGTAAAATACAAAGTTCTATTTGGTCCCAAAGCCAGTTCAAATCTACGTGCTATATTTAAAATTATTAAAAATCCTGAACAAACAATTAGCGATAACGAAATTAAAAGTAGAGTACTTGCAGCCATAAATGAATTTTTTACTGTAGAAAATTGGGATTTTGGAGATAGTTTTTATTTTAGTGAGTTGGTTGCATATGTTATGAATAGAACAGCACCATATTTGGTTAATATTGTTATAGTACCAAGACAAAACAATCTGTATTTTGGTAGTTTATTTGAAATTAAGAGCGAGAGTGATCAGATTTTTATTAATGGTGCTACCAGTGATGACATTGAAGTAATAGATGCGCTAACAGCAAGTCAATTAAACGCACAAGGTATGATTGCTGATACATCTAATATTGTAAGTCAACAACGTATTATCAGCGGATTAGGAAACTACTAATGGCAGATCAAGAAGAATTAGGCGTTCCATTAGACAGCAACGAGAAAAGAAAATCTGAAAAGTTTATTCCAAGATTTTTTAGAAGTGACTCTAATAAAAAGTTTCTTGCAAGTACTGTTGATACTCTAATACAAAATGGTACCGTAAGACGTCTTAATGGTTATATTGGTAGGCAAAATGCAAAATCTGTTACAGCAAATGATGTATTTTTAGAAGCACCGCTTAAAGATAGACAAAATTATCAACTAGAACCCAGTTTAATCTGTGAAGATAAACTAGGCAATGTAAGTTATTTTAAAGATTACATAGATTATATTAACATTATTAATGTTTTAGGTGGTGATGCAACTAATCATCAAAAACTAAATCAACAGGAATTTTATAGTTGGGAACCACATATTGATTGGGATAAAGTTGTTAACTATCTACAATATTATTGGTTACCTTTTGGTCCAGAAACAATACCAGTTAGTGGAACTAAAGTACTTAATACAGTTAGCACATACACAGTAACTACAGTAGACGAAGGTGATAACTTTGCTTATTTGTTTAGTCCTGATGGATTAACTAGAAATCCTATAATAAAATTGTACAGAGGTGAAACATACAAGTTTGATATTAGAGCACTAAATGATCCTTTTAGTATTAAAACTGAAAGAGTTACTGGAACAGAATATAGATATACTGATGGTGTAGATAAATCAGCAGTTAAACAAGATATATTAACATTTACAGTTCCATTTGATGCACCTGATGTATTATACTATGTTAGTGAAAATAATGTAGATACTAGTGGTATTATTAAAATATTTGATATTATTGAAAATACTAAAATCAATGTTGAAGAAGAAGTTATCGGTAAGAAAAACTTTACACTAGCCAATGGCATAACACTTACTAACGGAATGAAAATACGTTTTGTAGGTCAAGTTATACCAAAAAGTTATGAAGATGAAGTATTTTATGTTGAGGGTGTAGGAGAATCTATACAGTTAGTTAACGAACGTACACTGGAAATTGCAGCAACTTATACTGAAAATTACAATGTTAATTATGATGGTAGCGGATTTGATCAACTTGCATTCAACAATGTAAATTATGCAGCACTTAAAAAAGATTACATAACAATTAATAGATCAAGTAGAGATAGAAATCATTGGAGTAGATATAATAGATGGTTTCATCAAGATGTAATCGTTAAGACTGCACAAATATTAGGCAATCAACCAGTATTTGATCAAAGTCAACGTGCAATAAGACCTATTATTGAATTTAAACCAAACATAAGATTATTTAATTTTGGAAATTATTCTAAGAAAAATGTAGACCTAATTGATAATTCTACATTAGATGCGTTTAGTATAGTAGAAGGAGCATTAGGTTATTATGTTGATGGTGTTGAATTAGTTAATGGACATAGAGTTATTTTTAATGCTGATACAGATATTTTAGTAAAAAACAAAATATACAAAGTAGAATTCGTTAATTTATACGATGAATCTACAGGACAAGAAACACGCCGCATACATTTAGCAGAAGAGCCTGACTCAAATCCTGTATTAGATGAAACTGTGTTAGTTATGTTAGGTAACGAATATACAGGGCAAATGTTTTGGTTTAATGGTGAAAATTGGGTTTTTGCACAAGAAAAAACAGGATTAAATCAATGTCCTTTATTTGATTTATTTGATGATGAAGGAGTTAGTTTAAGTGATACTTCAAAATATGAAGGATCTAATTTTAAAGGCAATAAACTATTTTCCTATAAACAAAATATAGGAACTGCGGATAAAGAATTAGGATTTGCGCTAACATACAAAAATATTAATAATATAGGTGATATTCTTTTTGAATTTAATTTAACAAATGATGTTTTTAGTTACAAATATGAAACTGATATTAAAGAAGAATCTACAGATAACAAGTTCCTCAAAGTATATTCTAATGTGGGAGAAGAAAGATTAGTTAATGGTTGGACACATTGTAATGTGCAAAATGTACAACCTATAGTAAGAATTTTTAAGCAAGAATACACAACAATTAGCAATACTAAAAAACAAATTCTAAATAATTTTCCTGTAGATGTTTATGATGATAAGGATGATTTAGCAGATTTAGTTGTAAAAGTTTACATAAATGGTATTAGATTAGATAAAAATAAATTCAATATAATATACGGATCTAATTATCCAGTTGTGGAATTGGATAATGATATTGGCGAAAATGACATATTAACATTAAGATGTTATGCTAAACAAGTTAAAAATCAAAATGGTTATTACGAGTTTCCAATAAACTTTCAAAATAATCCAGAAAATAATAATATTAAAAACTTTACACTAGGTGAAATTATTGATCATGTAGATAGTATTGTAGATAATTTACCTATATTTGAAGGTGTGTATCCAGGTACAAGTAACTTACGTGATATAAGCAATCTAAGTACATTTGGTACTAAATTTGTACAACATAGTGGTAGTATTAATCTTGCTTTGTATCATTTAACTAGTAAAAATGCCAACATAATAAATGCAATAGATAAAGCACGAGATGATTATGGTAAATTCAAACGTGCCTTTATCTACAATACAAATATAGTTGAACAAGGAATGTCAACTAAATTGGCTGTAGACTTAGTTTTACAAAAAGTAAATGAAGGTAAACCTAAACAAAGTCCCTATTACTTTAGTGATATGTTGGGCTATGGTGCTTGTACAAGATTTGATTTTATAGTAAAAGATTCTAAAACTAGAAAATATCCTCTTACAAATGTATTTTCATTAAAAGAACTATCTCCAAAATGTATTAATGTATACTTAAATGACATACAATTACTACATGAAATAGATTATGTGTTTACTAATGATGGATTTTTAGATATAATTAAATCTAAACAAGAAAATGATACAATTAGTGTATACGAGTATGAAAAAACTGATGGATGCTTTATACCACCAACTCCAACTAGTTTAGGCTTGTATCCTAAATACCAACCAAAAATATATATTGACACTACGCTTATTGAACCTCAACCAGTAATACAAGGTCATGATGGCAGTATAATTTTAGCATTTGGTGATTTTAGAGATGATCTTATACTAGAATTAGAAAAAAGAATTTTTAATAACATAAAATGTTCTTATGATCCTAAGATTTTTGACATTTATGATTATATTCCTGGAGCAAATAGAACTACGACCTATAGTTTAGATGAATTTAACAAAATACTAGCCCCAAACTTTTTTAAATGGACTAGTTTAATTGATGTTGACTTTACTAAATCCTTATTGTTTTTAAGTAATAATGCATTTACCTACAACTATAGTGATATCAGTAGTTTTGATAATACAAAATTATTAGGATTTTGGCGTGGTATATACAAATGGTATTTTGACACAGATCGTGTGCATATTTGTCCTTGGGAAAGTTTAGGTTTTACTATAGAACCTAAATGGTGGCAAAGTGTTTATGGTCCGCCGCCATATACCAGTAATAATCTAATACTTTGGAATGACCTTAAAGATGGTATTATAAGAGAACCTAATAAGCCTATAATAGTACATCCTAAATTTATTAGACCTGTATTTGAAAATATCCCAGTAAATGAACTAGGACAATTAGTTGATCCTGTAGCAGCAAATCTTGCTACAGGATTGTTTAATGTAAAAACTGATAAAGGATATGTGTTTGGAGATCAAGGTCCAGTTGAAAATACTTGGCGCCGTAGCAGTTACTATCCATTCAGTTTAATTAAAACTATATTACTAATGAGTCCTAATAGAGCATTTGCTACTCTATTTGATAGATCTAGAATTATTAGAAATAGTTCTAATCAACTTGTATATGCATCAACTGGACTTAGAATTAAATTTAAAGATATTGTAACTACCAGTGTGTTTAGTGATACTAGACGTGTTCAAACATCGGGATTAGTTAATTATTTGATGGACTATTTGGTCAGTGATAACCTTATTAGTGTAAATGAATATAGATATGATTTACAAAATTTAACAAACAAACTTAGTCATAGACTTGGTGGCTTCACTAGTATTGATAAATTTAATTTAATCTTAGACAGTAAAAGTGCCAGTGCTACTTCTGGAGTATTTGTACCAAAAGAAAATTATAAATTATTTTTAAATTCTAGTACGCCAATTAAGAAATTATTCTATAGTGGCGTTATTATAACAAAACTATTGACACGATATGGGTTAGGATATGAAATAAAAGGATATAGTCAAACTGAGCCTTATTTTTATTATTATCCTTGGGGCAAACCTGGATATAATATTAATGTAGGTGGTATAAGTGAATCCTACATAACTTGGCAAAGTGGACAAAGATATCTTTCAGGTAATATTGTTAAAATTGACAATCAGTATTTTAGAGTTAAAGTAGCACATACTAGTAGTACAAGTCCTAGTTATGACTTACTATCAAAATTGCCAGCGTTACCAATGGTGGGTGGCAGAGATGCTAATCTACGTTCTTTGTTTACAAAAACACCAAAAATATTAAATTATGGAACTATATTAACCACTATTCAAGAAGTGGTTGATTTTTTACAGGGTTATGGAGAATACTTAAAAGATCAAGGATTTGAATTTGACGAATTTAATTCTACTTTAAAAACTGTAACTAACTGGGAAACAAGTATACGTGAATTTTTATTTTGGACCACTCAAAATTGGAGTTCAGGATCAGATACTTATGTAGAATGGGAGTCAAATACCAAATACGATGAAGGTGATATAGTTTATTATAACGGAGACTTTTTTAAGAGTACAAGAGATCATACCAGTAGCACATTTTTTGACGTTAATTTTTATGTCAAAATGGACAGTTTAAACACAGATGGTGCTGCTGCTATAAGTTTGAGTCCTGCTGCTTTAAAAATAAATCTAAAACTTGACTATTCTATTGTCGATGACCTAAGAGAAACTAATAACTTTTATGAAATATTTGCAGCAGATGGAACAAAATACGATCCGCAACTATTAAATTACGTTAGATATAATGATACATTTAGTTTATATCCAAAAAATGAAGTAGGTATATATGGTGCTGCAATTTATTTGGTACAAAAAGAGCATGTTCTTTTAATAGATAATACTAGTCAATTTAATGATATTATCTATAATTTAGAGACTGGTTATCGTCAAGAAAAGATCAAAATATCAGGATACAAAACAATAAATTGGAATGGTAGTTTTGATGCCCCTGGATTTATATATGATCAAGCCATAATAAAAGAGTGGACTCCATGGACTGATTATAGTTTAGGGGACATAGTTAAGTACAAAGAATTTTATTATACTGCTAATCAAGTTATTCCAGGTGTAGAAACTTTTGATGACAATAATTGGATTAAAATAGAAAACAAGCCTGAATCTAGACTATTACCTAATTGGGATTATAAAGCCTTACAATTTACAGACTTTTATGATTTAGACAGTGATAATTTTGATATAGATCAGCAACGTATAGCACAGCATTTAATTGGATATCAAAAAAGAAAATATTTAGAAAATATTATTAGAAATGATGTCAGTGAGTTTAAGTTCTATCAAGGTATGATCACTGAAAAAGGCACTATAAACTCATTGAATAAACTGTTTGATGTATTAAGCAGTAGTGAACAAGATAGTGTAGATTTTGTAGAAGAATGGGCTGTTCGTGTTGCTCAATATGGAGCCAGTGATGCTTTTGAGGAAATTGAGTTCAACTTAGATGAAGCATTATTTAGAATAGAACCTCAGGCTATAGAACTAGTACCAACTATAGATAACAGTATTACTGATTACATTATTAGGCAAACAAAAAATGATTTATATGTTAGACCTAGAAATTATGCAGACAATATTTGGCCTATTAATAATAATTACAGACCCTTCCTAAAAACTCCAGGATTTGTTAGGCTAGATCAAGTAAAAATCGCAGTAGATAAGAAAGATGATATAAAAAATTATACTACAGATCAATTATTACCTGGTGATTATATTTGGTGTGGGTTTGAAGTCAAAATTAACGAGTTTAAAGATGATTGGTCTGTGTACAGAGTAAATCATTTAGATGTTAATGTTGTAAATGCTGTTATTACTAATAATATTTTAAATATAACTTACAATATTAATCCAAAAATATCAGCGGGAGACTTAGTAGGATTTAGTTCAAGCCAATCTGCAATTAATAAGTTTTTTACTGTTAGTCAAGTAGATGGTAAAACTATAAAAATAAACGGACCTATAGTAGGCTTAATACTAAACACGTTAAACCTAACAAGTGTTAAAACTTATAAAATAGCACCATACAGATTTGAAAATATTGACAATCTTATTGTACCAAAATATCTAAACAAGGTAACAGAAACTAATCCTTATGGTGAAATAGTTTGGTTTAATAATAATTACAAACAGCAAATTTGGCAAAATATTCCTATATATGCACCCACTGAATTTAGTGATTCAATATTCGCAAACGGTTCTAGGTTTGGTAAGCAGGTATGTATAAGCAAAGATGGCACAGTGTTATTAGGCTCATCTAATAATGAAGTAAGAGTTTACAGAAAATTTAGTGATACTGTTTGGGTTAAAGATCAAGTTATAGAATTTTCAATAGCAACTAATTTTGGTAAATCCTTAGCAATATCTGAAGATAATGAATACATTGCTATAGGTTGTAATGTTAACAATAATGGTGTTGTAAGAATTTACAAATTAGACTTGGATGATGCTTATCAATTTGCTAATTCATTAATTAATCCGGAAGAAGTAAGTCTAGGAGTACCAATACAAGATCAATTTTATGGATACAAATTAAGATTTAGTAAAAATCTAACATCATATAGTTTATTTGTCAGTAGTACAAATGGTGTAAGCATTAGTGGTAAGATTTATATCTATAATAAAAATTCTGCTTGGGATATTTTTGATAGACTTGAACCCAGTGACTGTGATGAGGAACCCTATGCTTATGATTTTGATGTAAATGATAATGGAAGTATTCTTGTACTAAGTGCCTGTCTAAATGATGGTGGCAAAGTTTATGTATTTGAAAGAAAGTCAGACCATTATAATCGTCAACAAATTTTAGATTTACCAGGTAAAACTGAAAGATTTGGCTTTGCAATGAGTCTAAGTGCAACAGGACGATTATTGGCAGTGTCTAGTACCTATGAAACTATTGATTATACTAATCAAGGTCGTGTTAGAATATACCAAACACAAAATGCACTGGATGATTCCACAGTACCACCAGTAAATTATACATTATTACAAACAATAGATAATAGAAATGCCGAAGCAGATGAAGTGTTGGGTGAACAATACGGGTATTTCTTAAAGTTTGCTAATAATGAACGTACACTTGTTGTATTCAGTAAGTATGGTGATAGTTATAAGGATGCTCTAGTAGGTGAGGACTCAAGCAGAATTAATAGAGATAGTGGGCGTGTAGACATATATGATCAATACCTAACAAAGTTTATATTCTCAGAATCAATTCCAACAGATAAAAATACAGAAGAATATGGATTTAGTTTTGATGCTTGTGATAATCATGTAGTAATAGGTGCACCAAATGCACAGTTTGGTCAGTACAATTCAGGTAAGATTTATGTATACAATAAACCTAACAATGAATTTACTTGGAAATTATATTTAGAAGAACAACCAAAAATAGATATAAATGTATTTAAAAAAATATTTTTATACAATAAAAAAACTAGTAAATTAATATCCTATTTTGACATAATTGATCCAGTACAGGGTAAAATTGCAGGTGTTGCAGATGAAGAAATAAAGTATAAAACATACTATGATCCTGCTATCTATAATATTAAGGCTGCAAATACTAACCTAAAAGTTAATGTAGATAATGGTATGAACTGGTTAGAAAAACAAGTTGGAACTTTATGGTGGGATCTACGACGTGCTAAGTTCTTAGATAGCACAATGGGTAATACCACATTTAGGAATAGTACTTGGAACAGTCTATTCCCAACAAGTAGCATTGATATTTGTGAATGGGTAGAATCAAAATTTACACCAGATCAATGGGATCAATTGTCAGGCACCGAGGAAGGTTTTGCCAGAGGTATTAATGGTAATACACTATACGGTAATAAAGTTTACAGTCAAAAAAGAAAGTTTGATACTATAAGCAAAACTTATAGTAATTTATACTATTTTTGGGTTAAAAATAGAACTACTGTTCCTAATGTAAGTGGTAGAAAAACAAATATAATAGACATTATAGGTCAAATTACTGATCCTAAAAATTATGGTATAAAATTTATACAATTTTTAAGCCCAAATGCACTAGGTCTTGCCAATGCTAGTAATATTTTAGTTGATAAAGACATAGTTTTAAGCATTCAGTATTGGACAGTACCTGAAAAAGAAAAACTTTTAATCCATAATGAATGGAAAATTATTAATGAAAATGAAAAAACTGAATTACCTGTAGATATTGAAAGAAAATGGGTTGACAGTTTAATAGGTATAGATGAAAATGGGTATACAGTTCCAGACCTTACACTAAGTCCAAAACAGCGTTATGGGATTGAATTTAAGCCTAGACAAAGTATGTTTATTAATAGAATTGAGGCATTAAAACAATTCATTGAAAGATTTAACTATGAAGTTAAAGATATACAAATAGATAATATTGATCTCAGTGATTTACTTAAAAAAGATGAACCACCAAACATACTATTAGGTGAATATGACTATGCTATAGATACAGAAGAAGAACTAAAATTTATTACAGGTGAATCACATAGACAAGCAGTACTAACACCTATTATACTTAATGGTAGAATTATAGATGTACAAATTAATACTGCTGGCGCTAATTATAAAGTTGCTCCTATAATAAAAGTATCAGGAAACGGTACTGGTGCTATTATAAAAGCAACAATCAATAGTGCAGGATCTATTAATTCGGTCACGGTTAAAGAACCAGGTAAAGGGTACGATATTACAAGCACAAATCTTGTTGTTAGGCCATTAACTGTATTGGTAAGAACAAATAATCTTGGTGTATGGTCATTATTTGCCTACACATCTTCTAGTAAAACTTGGTTTAAAATTAAAAGCCAAGAATATGATGTAACTAAATTTTGGTATTATATTGATTGGTATAGTCTAGGTTATAATGAATTTAGTAGAGTTGATTATATTGTTAATGGTATATATGAACTATTTACATTAGAGGCGGAGATTGGCCAAACTGTAAAAGTTAAAAATACTGGCGGGGATTGGTTATTACTTGAAAAATATAGTGATATTGTCAGTATTGATTATACTAGAACCTATAAAGTAGTAGGTCGTCAAAATGGTAGTTTACAACTGAGCAATAAATTTTTCAATTTTACCGATAGTAGATTAGGTTTTGATGGATCTTTGTATGACTCTAATGTGTACGATGGTGTTGGAAGTATTGAATTACGCATAATTTTAAATAGTTTAAAAAATAAAATTTTAATTGATGATCGTAGAAAAATATATCTTAGACTGTTTTTTGTCACTGTAAAATATGTATTAACTGAGCAACTATTTGTAGATTGGGTTTTTAAGACTAGTTTTGTAAAGGCTCTACATAATGTTGGTCCATTACGTCAAAAAATAAACTATAATAATGATAGTTTGCCAGATTTTGAAAGTTATATTAAAGAAGTCAAACCATATAGAACTAAAATTAGAGAATTTACCAGTATCTATAATAATATAGAAAATAGCCAAAGTCTTGTAACAGATTTCGATCTTCCTTCTTACGTTGACAACTATAAAATTCAAACACTAAGTACATCATTTGATAATGAATTATATGTTAACAATACACGTATAGTTGAACAACAACCTTGGAAACAATGGAAAGATAATTTAGGATTTAGTGTAACAGAAATTGTTATTAGTGATTCAGGTGACGGGTACTTAACTATACCCAAAATCGAGTTTGAAGGTCCTTGCATAAGACCAGCCAAAGCCAAAGCCTATATAGTTAGAGGAAAATTAGTACAAATTGATATTTTAGATAGCGGAGAAGGATATTTTAATCCACCTAAAATAAAAATTAATAGCAATATAACTAAAGAAGGTAAAATAGCCAAAGCGCACAGCGTTATTGGAAATAATTTAATTAGATCAAATAAAATTGCTATGAAGTTTGATCGTTATCTCAAAGGTAAACTTAATGAAATTAACCCAATAACTGGTAAATTTAAATTTGAGGAAGACAATCCTTTAACTATAGAAGATACTTTTGCAGGAACTGGTAGTCAAAATACATTTACACTTAGGTATAAACCTAATCAAAAAGCAAATACAATCACAGTAAAAGTTAATCAACAAGAACTTATTGTTGGTACCTATACCATTGAACCTAAAACTAAACAGGATAAAGGTTTTACAGAACACTATGCTAACCTAGTTTTTGTAGACCCTCCTACTAGCGGTAGTGTAATAAGTATAAAATATCAAAAAGATTTTGTACATCTTAACGCATTAGAAAGAATCTACTACTATTATGATCCAGAATCTGGTATGATAGGTCGTGATTTTAATCAATTAATGACAGGCATAGACTACGGTGGTGTTAATGTTATAGGCGTTGGCTTTGAAAAACCTAATAGTTGGGATGATGGAATATACAGTTGGGCTGAAAAACCTTGGGACGCAGGTATACCTACTGATGATGAAATATATGATACTATCATAGACGCAGGTAATTTAAACACTAACAGTGCTTATAGAACTGCCAGCGGACTTAATGCAGATGATATTATAATTGATGGTGATGGATTTGTAACACCAACTACAAGTCCTGCACCAGAGGAAATGCTACCAGGACATGTTGTAGACAGTGTGGCTATTACAGTATTTGAAAGAAGTTTAACAACAAGTTCAGACATAGTATCAAACAATTATCTAGCAGACGGCACAGTTAGTTCATTTAAAATTAATCAATATCCTAATAATAAAAATGCTATAATTGTAAAGTTAGGAACCACAATACTTAAACCTAATGTTGATTATGACTTTGACTATGATAATCTTACAGTAATTACTAAGACTCCACCTCCTGCTGGAGTAATTGTTAGTATTACTGGGTTAGGATTTAACGGTGAGAATTTATTAGCCACTGATTATAGAATTATTACCAGTGAAACTACAGAAATTTACACAGATTTAGATTGGCAAGAAAATATTGTGGCTTATACATTAGTATCTGGTGATATCAGTAATAATATTCTATTTAAAACTGAAGGTGATAATGTAGTAAACAATAAAGTCGGCATAAGATTTCCAGTAATATTAAACCCTGGACAAGTTGTCAACTTTTCATTATTTTTAGGCAGTACTCTAAACCAAAGTCTTGTTAGTAGAGAATACTTAATTACTGATGGAACAAGCCTAAAATATTATTTGAAAAATCCTGTAGGTAAGAGAATACCTTTAGACCCAAATACATTGGTAAGAGTTGCTGACACTATTCTTAACACTATAGACGCTTTTAGATATACATTAACGAATAATAATTTAGTATACGATATTCCAGCAGGTAAAGCAGATATTGACACATATTCATTAAACGATTATGTTGTTTATATTGATGGTAAAAAAGCAGAATTAAGCATAGGTTATACATTAGACTTAATTAATTCTAAACTTAATATTCAAACTGCCTATTATAAGAACAATGCTGAAGTTATTGTTACTATTACTAAAGATGCTGACTATTTTATTGATACTGATAGTGGTGGAACTTACTTATTATTTAGGAATTTATACCCAGCAGGCACAGAAGTTGAAGTTATCAGTATGTACAATCATGATATTTTAGGTATTGAGAGAAAATATTATATAGTTGAACCAAAATTAAACAACTTTTTTAACAGTATCTACTATCTAAATCTTGTACAAATTAGTGCTGGTATATTTTCTTTTGACAGAGAAGTA
>Ga0129333_10001275_pt1 | contig 22600 bp, 24 predicted proteins | sample CPB6_08_DNA_FD_94474 | JGI IMG/M metagenome (GOLD analysis project Ga0129333, IMG submission 94474) | Freshwater to marine salinity gradient microbial communities from Chesapeake Bay, USA - CPBay_Sum_0.6_0.8_DNA | ecosystem: Environmental > Aquatic > Marine > Coastal | place: USA: Chesapeake...
CATGGCCGCGCCCGGTGAACAAGTGGAGGCGTACATCAGTCGCTCGCTGTCGACCGATGTGCGGGTGTACGAAGGTGAGGTCGAGCACTTCGTCTCGGCCCAGAGCGAGGGCATCGGGATCCGTGTGATCCGCGATGGTCGCACCGGGACGTCGTACGCCGGGACGCTCGACCCGAGTCAGATCGCCGAAGTGCTCGCCGAAGCGCGTGACAACCTCGGTTACGGCGAAGTCGACGAGTGGGCCGGTCTGGCCGCGCCCGATGGCGTGGCCGTCACTCCCCAGACTTTGTGGGACCCCGACCTCGAGAACACGCCCACGGCGCGCAAGATCCAGTTGGCCAAGGATCTGGAACGTATGGCCCTGGCCGCCGATGCGCGAGTGCGCGTCGACGACTCGAACTACTCCGATTCGTTCGGTGAGGCCGCGGTGGCCACCACCACGGGAATCCGCGTGGCCGGTCGGGAGAACGGCTGCTACCTGAGCGTCGGAACCCTCGCCGACGACGGTGATGAGACGCAGACCGGATTCGGATTCACGGTCGGGCGCAACATCGACGAACTCGATGTCGACAAGGCCGCGCGCGAGGCCGCCGATCGCGCCACGCGTCTCTTGGGCGCGACCAAACCGGCGAGTCGACGGGTCACCGTCGTTCTCGATCCGTACGTGACGGCACAGTTCCTCGGCATCATCGGGGGCACCCTCAACGGCGAAAGTGTGGTGAAGGGCCGCAGTCTCTTCGCCAACCGATTGGGTGACGACGTCGCGAGCCCACTCCTCACCTTGGTGGACGATCCGACCAACCCGCTCGCCTACACCGCCACCGACATCGACGGTGAGGGTCTCGCGGCAAGGCGCAACGTGTTGATCGAGAACGGTCGCCTCGGGATGTTCGTTCAATCCTCGTATTCGGCCCGGCGGATGGGCGCGGCCACCACGGGCAACGGAGTTCGCGGGGGCATCGGAGGCTCGCCCAGTGCCGGTTGTCTGGCCCTGCAGATCGTGCCCGGAACTCGTTCGCAGGCCGAGATCGTCGCCGGTATCGACGACGGCATCCTCGTCCAGCAAGTGCAAGGACTTCACTCCGGTGTGAATCCGGTGTCGGGTGACTTCTCGACCGGCGCGGCCGGCCTGTCGATCAGCAAGGGAACGATCGGTGCACCGGTGCGGGAGTTCACCATCGCCTCCACGCTCCAGAAGATGTTGCTCGACATCGCCGAGGTCGGTGGCGACCTCGAATGGCTGCCCATGCGAGCCACCGGGGTCTCACTCGTGATCCACGATGTCACCATGAGTGGCGCCTGAGGCGTAAGGCTGTCGTCATGCCGATTCTGCACGCGATCGTTCTCGGTGTCGTGCAGGGGCTCACCGAATTCCTGCCGATCTCGTCGAGTGGCCACCTGTTGCTCGTGCCGTGGTTGTTCGACTGGAACGATCTCACCGACCCCGAGATCAAGAAGGCGTTCGACGTCGCGCTGCACGTCGGCACGCTCGTGGCCGTGGCCGCGTATTTCCGCTCCGACGTCGCGAACCTCGTTCGCGGCGGGCTGCGGGCCATCGGTCGGCGACCGGCGTCGGCCGAAGGACGCCTCGCGTGGCTGCTCGTTCTCTCGGCGGTGCCGGCGGCCATCGTGGGCGCGCTTTTCGAATCGGTGATCGACGATCACTTGGGTGGCCCCGTGGTCATCGCGGTCTCTTTGGCGGTTTTCGGAGCGGTCCTCTGGTGGGCCGATCGACGTCCCGGGCGGCGGGCGGCCGACGACTTCGGGGCGCGTGACGCGTTGCTCGTCGGCGCGGCGCAGATGCTCGCGCTCAATCCGGGAACTTCCCGTTCGGGAATCACGATGTCGGCGGCGCGACTGCTCGGCTACGAACGCGAGTCGGCCACCCGACTGTCGTTTCTCATGAGTCTCCCGGTCATCGCCGGTGCGGCCGTCGTGAAAGTGGGCGGTTTGGTGTCCGATGGATTGCCCGAAGGTTTGCTGACTCCGATGATCGTCGGCACCATCACCGCCGGGGTGGCCGGCTGGTTCGCGGTGTGGGGACTTCTGCGCCTCGTACGCACACGCAACCTCGACGGGTTCGTGTTCTATCGCTGGGCGCTGGCCGGAGTGGTGTTGGTGGTGGCCGCGGCGCGTTAGGCGCTCGTGCTCGATGTCGTCGAGCTCGACGAGCCGCTCAAGGATGTCGAGCCCGCTGATGACGACGACGAGTCGGAACCCGACGATGTGCTCGTGCTCGACGACGAGGACGACGTGGATGTCGACGATGAAGTCGACGACGAGTCGGAACCGGCCGATGAACTCGAACTCGAGCCCCCGCGACTGTCGGTCTTGTAGAACCCGCCGCCCTTGAACGTGACCCCCACCGGTTGGAACACCTTCTTCACGGGACGCATGGTTCCGTCGGACGGGTGTGGAGCCTCGGTCAGGGCATCGTCGGTGAAGGCCTGCTGAATCTCGATGGTCTCGCCGGTGTCGATGAACTTGTACACGTAGGTAGGCATGGTCGTCTCCGAGCGGGGAAGTCTATTGTCGGGGTGTGGAGAGCGCCTCACGGATCCGCACCGCAGTGATTCCCGCGGCCGGGCAGGGAACGCGGATGTTGCCGGCCACCAAGGCCGTACCCAAGGAACTCCTGCCGATCCTCGAACAACCGGCTCTCCAACTCGTGATCGACGAAGCGGTCGGTGCCGGCGTGGATCACATCGTGATCGTGACGAGTGCCGCCAAACCGGCGATCGAGGGTTACTTCGCCCGTACGCCCGAGGTGGAGGAAGCTCTCGAACGGCAGGGTCGCCACGCGCTCGCCGATCGTCTGCGCCGTTACGGGAACGACATCGCGGTGTCGTTCGTCCATCAGGACGAACCGCGCGGACTCGGACACGCCGTTGGTTGTGCGCGTTCGGTGGTCGGCGACCGACCCTTCTTCGTGATGCTTCCCGACGAACTCATGGAGGACTCGTCTCTTCTCCTCGCGCTGGCCGACCTCGCCGAGGACGGTGCCGCCGTGGCGCTGAAGCGGGTGCCGGTCGACGAGGTGACCCGCTACGGAGTCGTGAACCCGGTGGGTGTCGCGCGAGCCGGCGCCCACGGTGAGGTCATCAGCTTCGACCGAGTGGTGGAGAAACCGGTCGCGACCGAGGCACCGAGCGATCTCGTGATCATCGGCCGTTATGCACTCACACCCGACATCTTTTCGATCCTCGACGAACTTCCACCGGCCGCCACCGGCGAGATCCAGTTGAGCGACGCGCTGACGATCGCCGCTCGGGCCAAGGCGTTGACCGGATTGGTGTCGTCGATCGGTCGGCGCGACATCGGCAACCCGGTCGGCTGGCTCGAAGCCGTGGTCGACGCCGGACTCGCCCACGCCGAACACGGACGAGATTTCGAAGCGTGGCTGCGCGAACGGCTCGGACGCTGACCGCCGATCAGGCGACGCGTCGGAAATGACCGGGTAGGTCGAGCGGCAGTCCGTAGTCGTCGACCTCGAACTCGTGGCCGGGTCGACCGTCGTCACGATGGACGACCCAGTTCCGCGCACCGAGACGCGTGTAGTCGAGGCGGGCGCGCTCGACGGCGAGAGTTTCGGAGTCCACCGTGACCGACTCGACGTCGGCTGATTGTCCGATCTCGAGGGTCAGACGGCGGATGCTCATGGTCCGGGTGAATGCACTGCACAGAAGATCGATGTCGGTGCAACCGCCGAGTTCGCGACGTACGGCGCCGTTGACCTCGCCCCACCGGCCACGGCCGTCGTTGGCGAGCCAGAGATCCGGGTCGTCCATGTCGCGGAACAACAGCATCTGTTGGAGGTGCCACGACGCGTTGAAGCGAAACACGTACTGGATGTCGGCGTCGCTCACGAGACCCTCGACCGTCCACGCCTCGTTCTCGAAACGCAGACTCAGCGTCTCCAGACCACCGGTCGGTTCGTAAATCCACTCGGCGGTCAGACCGTCGAGCGGTAGTCGACTGAGGTCGTGGTGGTCGCTCGCGGGCACCCGTTGAGTGTGCCAGTAATCCGGCGGTACCGTCGGGGGAATGGTGACGATCGAGGAAGCACGTCGTCTCGTCGTCGAATCACGTTCGGCGTCGACGTCGGCTCGTGTCCCGGTCGCCCAAGCCGTGGGTTGTGTGCTCGCCGAGGACGCGGTGGCCCACGAGGACGTTCCACCGTTCGCCAACTCGGCGGTCGATGGTTATGCGGTGCGCGGTGCCGACACCCACGACGCGAGCCGCGAGCATCCGGTACGCCTCGCAGTGGTCGGCGAGGTCGCGGCCGGGGCAGAAGCCATGGTCGAGGTTCGTAGCGGTCAGGCCGTGCGGATCATGACCGGTGCCCCCATGCCGGCCGGTGCCGATGCAGTGGTGATGGTGGAAGACACGACGTTCGACGGAGATCGCCGGGTCTTCGATGGTTCGCAAACGGTCGCAGTGTTCGGGGCGGTCGGTGTCGGTGATGCGGTGCGCGCCGCCGGCGACGACGTGCGCCGAGGCACCACTGTGTTCGCCGCCGGTACCGAGATCACGCCGGCGGTTGCTGGCGTGCTCGCGAGCATCAACGTCGCCGAGCCGCTCGTGGTGCGCCGACCGCGGGTCGCGGTTCTCTCGACCGGCGACGAATTGGTGGACGACGGATCTCCGCTCGCCCCGGGCCAGATCCGCGAGAGCAACCGAACGATGTTGATCGGGCTCGTCGGGGGAGCCGGACTGACGGCGGTCGATTACGGGATCGTGCGCGACGACGAAAGTGCTCTCGAACAGACCCTCCGTCTGGCGGCCGCCGAATGCGATGCCATCGTGACGAGTGGTGGGGTCAGCATGGGCGACTACGACGTCGTGAAGGCGGTGTTGTCGCGGATCGCGCGTATGAACTGGATGCAGATCGCCATCAAGCCGGCCAAGCCCTTCGCTTTCGGTCTCCTCGAACGTCGCAACGGCGGTGAGGTACCGGTGTTCGGTCTGCCCGGTAATCCAGTGAGTTCGCTCGTTTCGTTCGAACTACTCGCCCGACCCGCGCTTCGTCGTATGGCCGGCCACACCACGACCGCCGATCGGCCGCGGGTGACGGCGGTGGCCGACGCCCCATTGCGCCGGCGCGCCGACGGCAAGGTGCACTTCCAGCGGGTCACCACTCATTTCGCGGCCGACGGACGTCTGCACGTGAGCCCGGTGTCGGCCCAGGGAAGTCATCAGCTCGCCGCCACGGCCCTGGCCGGCGGTCTGGCCGTGGTCCCCGAAGGCGACGGCATCGAGGCGGGCGGGACCGTCGAAGTCGTCCTGCTCCTATCCTGAGGCCATGTCGGTGCGCGATCTCGTCGATCCTTTCGGACGCACCATCCGCGATCTACGCATCTCGGTGACCGATCGCTGCAATTTCCGTTGCACCTACTGCATGCCGGCCGAAGGAATGGTCTGGCTTCCCAAGTCCGACATCCTCACGTTCGAAGAGATCGAACGCCTCGCCCGCGTCTTCGTCGGTCGCTACGGTGTGGACGGGATTCGTCTCACCGGTGGTGAACCGACGGTGCGCGCCCATCTGTCGGTGCTCGTCGAGAAACTCTCGCGCATCGTGGTGCCGGCCGACTCGCCGTCACCGCTCGCCGGTCGTCCGATAGATCTCGCCCTCACCACGAACGGCGCGACCCTCGTGAACTGCGTGGACGAACTCCGATCGGCCGGGCTCGGACGTATCAACATCAGTCTCGACACGCTCGACCGCCATCGATTCGAACAGATGACCCGGCGCGACGAACTCGACCGAGTGCTGGCGGGCATCGACGCCGCGGTGGGGGCCGGTTTCTCGAGCGTCAAGATCAACGCGGTCGTGGAGCGTGGCATGAACGACGACGAGATCCTGGCGCTGGCCGACTTCGGTCGGGCCAAAGGTGTGGAGGTCCGGTTCATCGAGTTCATGCCCCTCGACGCCGAAGGGCACTGGGTCAACGACAAGGTCGTGAGTCAGGACGAGATCGTGGCCCGGATCGCCGAGAAGCACCCGCTCGAATCGGTGCCGGCACGCGGTGCGGCGCCGGCCGATCGTTGGCGGTATCTCGACGGTGCCGGCACGGTGGGAGTGATTCCGAGTGTCACCAAACCCTTCTGCGGCGACTGCGATCGTGTGCGACTGACCGCCGACGGGCAGTTCCGTACGTGCTTGTTCGCCACGTCCGAATTCGATCTGCGGGCGATCCTTCGTTCCGGGGCCGACGACGATGCACTGGCCGCCGAGATCGAACGCGCGGTGGGCACGAAGTGGGCCGGTCACCAGATCAATCAGGTCAACTTCGTGCGACCCAAGCGAACGATGAGTCAGATCGGCGGCTGATCTCAGGCGCGCTGCAGCCAATCCACGGCGACGCTGACCCCCGGACTGAAAAGTACGTGTGGTCGGCCCGTGGGGGCCGGAAGTCCGGCGGCGGTCACCAGATGGTCGTCGATGTCCAGAACCTCGCCGGTGTGGAGTGGCCACTCTTCGTGGTTCACCGGGCCGTAGTTGAAGCCGCCGCCGTATCGCGGTGCGATCAGACCCCAACGGTCGGTCAGGAAACGTTCGAGGTCTCCGGCGACGATCGGCTCGCCGATGCGAAGTTTGAGGTGCGATGAAGCGCGCGACGGCCAGCGGCGGGCCACGCGTGACTCGAGGACGTCATCGGTCACCGAGACGGTGGCCCGGCCGAAGCAATAGGGGAGACGGAACGCGAGTCGGGCGGCGAGTGTGGGGAGCAACTTGGGCGTGTCGAGAGAGAAGAACCACACGGCCGGACGCCCGTTGACCTTCACGTAGGTCCGCACGTTGATTTCGGGGAAATCGGTGGTGGTCGGGATGGGCGGAAGGCCGCGGACACGAAGCCGGGTCATTCGGAACGGAACGAGGGCGACCCACGCCCGGCCCTCGAAGGTGTCAACCTCGACGCCCTCGGGTAGGAGACGCTGGACCACATCGGGGTCGTACGACCAATGGACGAAGGCGAGATCTCTCCATGCCTGCGTCATCACGGCCATGGTTCATTGTCGTTCGCCGGCGGTACCGTTGTCGCCGTGGCCGAGTCGACCGATCAGCCCTTCACGCATCTCGATCCGCTCGGTCGGGCTCGCATGGTCGACGTGACACCGAAGGAGCCCACGCATCGGCGGGCCGTGGCCCGGTGCAAGGTCTTCATGACACCCGAGACCACGGCGGCCATCGCCAACCGGGAGGTCAAAAAGGGAGACGTTCTGGCCGTGGCCCGAGTGGCCGGTATCCAGGCCGCCAAACGGACGAGCGACCTGATCCCGCTCTGTCACCCCCTCCTCGTGGGTGCGGTGACCATCAACTTCGAGATCGGGGACGACCACGTCCAGGTGGAGGCCCAGGTCGAGACCGTCGAGCGGACCGGGGTCGAGATGGAGGCGCTCCATGCCTGCTCAGTGGCCGCTTTGTCGATCTACGACATGTGCAAGTCGATCGACAAGGCCATGGTCGTGGGCGATCTGGCGCTCTGGGAGAAGGTCGGCGGCCGGTCGGGTCACTACCGCCGCGAGGCCTGATTCGGGGCCTGATTCGGGGTCGCCGCCCCGGGGATCATTGCGCCGTCCGTCACGAATGTTGTAAAACTGTAATGAAACGGGCAACCTGTCCATCCGACGGTGCTGCGAGTTCGCAGAAGGGAGGCCGACGAACATGAGCAAGATCATCCTGCTAGTCGTAGGGGCCGCCTGGGCCGCCGTTCTGATCCCGCCGCTGTTGCGGGGTCGTCACGAGAACCGCCCGCATTCCTCGGTCGTCGACTTCCGTCGCCAACTCTCGACCCTGCAGCGGACTGCTCCCGCCCGTACACCGATTCGCATGGCCCGTCCGCTCGCCCCGGCCCCGAGCCGAGGTGTCGTGGCCGCCCGCCACGATCACACCCGCGGCCTGTCGAGCACGCGTGGAATGAGCCGTCGTCATCTGGTTCGTCAGCGTCGTCAGAACGTGGTCGTGAGCCTCGGGCTCGTCACCGCCGGTTCGGCGTTCATCGCCTTCACGACCAAGAGCGACTTCTTCATCTACGTGTTCGTGCTCTCGGCGATCTCGCTCACCGGCTACTGCTACAAGTTGTCGCAGATGCGCCGTTACCAGAGCGCTCCGGCGTCGTATCGCCGTGACTGGATCCGCGCCGCCTGAGGCGGTCGGCGGGCCCAGCGGTAGAGTTCCCCTGCTGTCGGCGGGCGACCGTCGATCACCCTCGGGGGTGTAGCTCAGTTGGCAGAGCGCAACAATCGCACTGTTGAGGCCAGGGGTTCAATTCCCCTCACCTCCACCCGAACACGAAAGAGCCGGCCGCGAGGCCGGCTCTTTCTTCGTTCATGACGTCGGAACTTCCTGTCCGACCGGATCGTTCGGCGGACTGGGCTCAGCGCACCGTGAGCAACGGGTCGTTGACCACTGAACTCTCGAAACCATCGAGGCCTCGGGTGGTGCCACCCCGAATCGTGACGCGGCGCATTCGACGTTCCGACGTGCCGTAATCGTCGGTGGCGTAATGCATGGTGGCCCGGTTGTCCCAGATCACCACGTCGCCGGCCCGCCAACGATGACGCAGCACCAATTCGGGTTGGGTCGAGTGTTCGTACAGCAACTTCAGGAGGTTCTCGCTCTCGATACGCGAGAAGCCGACGATGTGCGTGGTGAAACCCGGATTCACGAACAACGACGGACGTCCCGTCGATGGATGGAGGCGAACCACGGGATGGACCACCGGCGCGACGCGCTGGGCGTCGTCGAACAACTTCTGTGCGTCGTCGCGTTCGAGGGCCGAATCGAAGGGCTCGCCCCAATAGGCGAGGGGCGAGATGCGGTGCACGGCGCGCAGATCGTCGACGAGCGTGCGCAGTCCGGGGGCGAGCGTCGCGTAGGCGTCACGCAGGTTCGCCCACAAGGTGTCGCCGCCGAACTCGGGGATCACATCGGCTACCAACACCGATGCCGCCGGGGGTGCGGCGACGAAGGTGACATCGGTGTGCCAACGTGCGTTCTTGCCGCCTTTGGCGCCGTCGAGTTCGAGGATCTCGGGATGGTCGGGGTGACCGGGAACCACCGGGTGGGCCGGCGTCGGTTCACCGAGTGAACGCGCGAGGTCCACCTGCTCGGCGTGCGACAGGAACTGGTCACGGATCACGAGGACGAGGTGTTCCTCGAGCAAGTCGAGGAGTTGGCCGGGGGCCAGATCGGTCCGGACGTCACCGGCCGTGAGCTCGGCTCCGAACGATCCGGTGATGGGGGTGATCTTCCAGGCGGTGCGGGTGTCGGCGGTGATGGTCACGGGAATCCTTTCGACGCCCCGACGCTAGCCGGATTTACCTAAAAGTTGATGAGAATTGTCGGGAATTGGATAGGGTCGGCGTCCATGTCCACCGTCGCCACGGATCTCCCCGCTCATCTGGACGAACGCGACGCCGCCGGCGTCATTTCCTGGGCGGCCGGCGAGTTCGGTGATGGCTTGGTGTTCACCTCTTCCTTCGAGGACCCGGTGCTGGTGCACCTCGTGGCCGTTCACGCGCCGCGCACGCCGATCGTGCTACTCGACACCCAGTACCTCTTCGCCGAGACGCTCTGGTTCGCCGAAAAACTCCAGGCGTCCCTCGGTTTCGATCTCCAGGTCGTCCGACCGCTGGCCGACGTTCGACCCGACGATCAATGGACGACCGACGTCGAGTCGTGCTGTCACCGGCGCAAGGTCGAGCCGCTGCAGCGGGCGTTGTCCGGTAAGGCGGCCTGGATCACCGGTATTCGCCGCGTCGACGGACCGACCCGCGCCGACGCGCCGGTCGTCGCTTTCGATGCCACGCGCGACATCGTGAAGATCAATCCGCTTGCCGCGTGGTCCGACGGTGATCTCGCGTCGTACGTCATCGAGCATCAACTGCCGGTGAACCCGCTGACCGAGCGGGGTTACCCGTCGATCGGTTGTTGGCCGTGCACGCGACCCGTCGCCCCGGGTGAGGACAAGCGCGCCGGCCGGTGGTCGGGTCAGGCCAAGACCGAATGCGGTCTGCACGTGGGAGAGAAGTCATGAGCAATCTCGTCGAATCCGGTGTTCGCCAACTCGAGGACGAAGCGGTGGAGATCATCCGTGAGGTGACCGCCGAGTGTCAGTCGCCCGTGTTGCTCTTCTCGGGTGGCAAGGATTCGGCGGTTCTCCTGCATCTCGCCGCCAAGGCCTTCCGACCGGCCAATCTTCCTTTCCCGGTGATGCACGTCGACACCGGCCACAACTTCGCTGAAGTCATCGAGTACCGCGACCGGATGGTCGGCCATTACGGAGTTCGCCTCGTGGTGGCGAGTGTGCAGGCATCGATCGACTCGGGACGCGTGGTGGAGGACGTCGGTCCGCGCGCGAGCCGCAATCGACTCCAGTCGGTGACCCTTCTCGACGCCATCGCCGAGCACAAGTTCGATGCCGCCTTCGGTGGCGGTCGACGCGACGAGGACAAGGCGCGCGCGAAAGAGCGCATCTTGTCCTTCCGCGATCGCTTCGGGCAGTGGGAACCGCGGGCCCAACGCCCCGAGCCCTGGAACGTCCTGAACGCGCGGATCAAGTCGGGTGAGCACCTGCGCGCGTTTCCGCTCTCGAACTGGACCGAACTCGACATCTGGCGTTACATCGAAGCCGAAGACATCCTGTTGCCGAGCATCTACTTCTCGCATCGGCGCGTGGTCGTCGAGCGCGACGGCATGTTGTTGGCCGTTGGCGGTCCGGTGGTTCCCGAACCGGGGGAGACCCCGCGCGAAGAGATCGTCCGTTACCGGACGGTCGGCGATGCGAGTTGCACCGGAGCAGTGCGATCGACGGCCCCCGACGTGTCGGCCGTGATCGCCGAAGTGGCCGCGACGCGGATCACCGAGCGCGGGGCCACGCGCGCCGACGACAATTTCTCCGACTCGGCCATGGAGGACCGCAAGCGCGAGGGCTACTTCTGATGGTTCTGCGCATTGCCACCGCCGGATCGGTGGACGACGGCAAGTCGACGCTGATCGGCCGTCTGCTGCACGACACCAAGACGGTGTTCGAGGATCAGCTGTCCGCCGTCGAGCGGGCGAGTCGTCGTTACGGGGACGGATCGGTGAACCTCGCGCTGCTGACCGACGGTTTGCGCGCCGAGCGCGAGCAGGGCATCACGATCGACGTCGCCTACCGCTATTTCGCCACGCCTCGTCGTTCGTTCGTGGTGGCCGACACTCCCGGTCATGCGCAATACACGCGCAACATGGTCACCGGTGCATCGGTGTCCGATGTGGCCATCGTCCTGGTGGACGCGCGCAACGGCCTGACCGAACAGACGCGCCGGCACCTCTTCGTCGCGTCCTTGCTCGGAGCCGAGCGAGTCGTGTTGGCGGTCAACAAGATGGACCTCGTCGACTTCGACCGCCAGGTGTACGAGTCGGTGGTGGCTCAGGTCGAGGCGCACGTCGCGGTGCTCCCGGAACGCATCGATCTCGTGGCCATACCGATCTCGGCCCTCCACGGCGACAACGTGGTCGAGACGAGCGATCGTCTCTCGTGGTACGACGGGCCGTCACTTCTCGATCTGCTCGAGACGATCGAGATCGACGAAGAGTCGGGAACCGGTGCCCGCTTGGCCGTGCAATGGGTGATCCGGCCCCACGGCCGGGAACACCACGACTACCGCGGCTTCGCCGGGCGGTTGAGTGGTGGGTCGCTCGCGGTCGGTGAAGAAGTGGTCGTTCTCCCGTCGGGTCGGCGGAGTCGGGTGGCCGGTATCGATCGTGGCGGTGAGCCGCGCGATTTCGCCCACGCCGGTGAATCGGTGAGCATCCAACTCGTCGACGATCTCGACGTGGGTCGGGGTGACGTGATCGTTGTCGCCACGGCCGATCGCCTCCCGATCGTCGCCGACGACATCGTGGCCGACGTCGCGTGGATGATCGAACGTCCACTCGAGATCGGTTCGCGTTGGGCGATCAAGAACCGGACGCGCTCGGCCCGGGCCATCGTCACCGCCATCGACTTCCGTTACGACGTGGCGAGTGCGCAACGACAGCCGTCCGATCAGCTGTCTCTCAACGATCTCGGACGCATCCGTCTGGCCACGACGGTGCCTCTCGTGTTCGACCCGTATCACGATCATCGTCCGGGTGGCTCCTCGGTTCTGATCGACGAAGCCACCGGTATGACGGCGGCCGCGCTGATGTTGCGCGAGGTGGAGTCGTGAGCGTGCATTTCCCGGTGAATCTCGTGCTGCGCGGCCGACCCTGCCTCGTGGTCGGGGCCGGACGGATCGCCTTGCGCAAGACCGAGCAACTGCTCGTGACCGGTGCGGCCGTGACCGTGGTGGCCCCCGAGGTCGTCGACGGTTTCGCCGATCTGCCGGTGAATGTGGTGCGCCGCCCGTTCGTCACCGCCGACCTCGACGGTCAGCGTCTGGTGATCACCGCGACCGGCAACCGGGCGGTCGATCAGGCGATCTTCGACGAGTGCGAGCGACGCGGCATCTGGGTCAATTCGGCCGACGATCCTGATCGCTGCACGTTCACCCTGCCGGCCACGATTCGCCGCGGTGATCTACTCGTCACGTTCTCGAGCGCCGGGTCGAGTCCGGCTCTCTCGTCGTGGTTGCGTCGCCGGTTCGAGAATCTGATCGGCGTCGCGTTCGCCGACGTGGTGGCCGATCTCGCCGCCGAGCGCGAACGTGTTCACGCGCGCGGTGAGAGCACCGAGGACATCGACTGGGAACCGCTGATCGACGAGGTGCTGGCCCGTCACGGCGTGCGGATCCCCGAGATCGTCGAGGTGGCGTCGTGACCGTCCATCTCGTGGGGGCCGGTCCGGGCGATCCGGAACTGCTGACCGTTCGTGCCGCGCGTCTGATCGCCGAGGCTGATGTGATCGTGCACGACTGGCTCGCCGACGAGGCGATTCTCGATCTCGCCCGCCCGGACGCCGAACTCATCGATGTCGGCAAGCGTCCCGGACGTCCCACCCCGCAGGAGATGATCAACGCGTTGTTGGTGCATCTCGGATCGCAGGGCTTGAACGTCGTGCGTCTGAAGGGTGGCGATCCCTACGTCTTCGGACGTGGCGGCGAGGAAGCCGATGCGTTGAAGTCGGCCGACATCCCCTTCGATGTCGTTCCCGGAGTCACCTCGGCGATCGGTGTCCCGGCCGCCGCCGGCGTACCGGTGACGCACCGTGGCGTGTCGGTGGGTTTCACCGTCGTCACCGGACACCGTGAAAAGGGTGGCGCGAGTTCGATCAACTGGGAGGCGCTCGCCGCGGTCGGCGGGACCATCGTCGTCCTGATGGGAGTGGCCGAACGAGAAGTGATCGCCCGCCGACTCATGGCCGGTGGACTCGACGCGTCGACCCCGGTGGCCGCGGTGCGTTTCGGTACCCGACCCGAGCAGACCACGGTGCGCACGACGCTCGGCGAACTCGGCGCGACCGATCTCGAATCACCGTGCACGATCGTGATCGGCGCGGTGGCCGCCTTCGACTTCACGCCCACCGCCGGCACCTCGACCTGGGCACGACCGGTGAAGTCATGAGACGTTCGATCGACGATCAGCCGATCACCGCGGACATGTTGCCGCCGGGCGCGGAGGACGCGTCACCGATCTCGTGGGCCGTCGCCCTGTGCGACGACTACGACGACGCCGAGCCCCGCGTCGTACTGACCGTCGAGGATCTCGGACGACCCGGAACCGGATTGGTCGCCCACTTGTCGGCGGCCAGCGCCCGCCGCCTTCGGGGCGCGATCCACGACGCACTTCGTGAAGCAGGAGAGGACATCGGCCGTTGAGCCGAGGAGGAACACCATGACCATCGCCCCCGCACCCCAGCCCCGCGACCTCGACGCCGAACAGATGCGCGACATCGAGCGCTTCGAAGAGGCCATCGATCAATATCTGCGGGGCGAGATCTCCGAGGACGTCTTCCGTGTGATGCGCCTCAACAACGGCATCTACGGTCAGCGTCAGGGCGGGACCAACCAGATGGTCCGCATCAAGTTGCCGGCCGGCACGATCACCCCCGAGCAACTCGATCTGATGGGCGACCTCGCGGTGGAGTTCTCACGCGGGTGGGGCCATATCACGACCCGTCAGAACATCCAGTTCCACTTCGTCGAGTTGCGACGCATCCCCGACCTCCTCCGCCGACTCGCCGCCGTCGGTCTCACGTCGCGGGAAGCCTGCGGCGACACGGTGCGCAACGTGATGGCGTGCCACTTGGCCGGCGCCTGCCCGTACGAGAAGGTCGACGTCACGCCGTGGGCCGAGGCGGTGTTCCGTCATTTCGTGCGCAATCCGCTGGGTCAACGTCTGCCCCGCAAGTTCAAGGTCAACTTCTCGGGCTGCTCGACCGATTGTGGTCAGGCGATGTTCAACGACGTCGGCGTGGTGGCCGTGACGCGGTCGCGTGAAGACGGGTCGGTCGAATCCGGATTCCGCGTGTACATCGCCGGCGGCCTCGGTGCGACCCCGCACCCGGCGCTCGCGCTCGAAGAATTCACGACCCGTGAAGACCTCCTGCCGACGATCGAGGCGGTGCTTCGAGTGTTCGAGCAGACAGGCAACCGCGACAACAAGTTGCGCGCGCGATTGAAGTGGGTCGTCGACCAGCTCGGCATCGATGAGGTGCGGCGACGGGTCATCAAGATCCGTCACACCTTGCCGGCGTCGTCGACTTGGCCCGGTGGCATCCCGCCGGAAGTCGCCGCGGTCGGTGACGAGCCGGCTGGTCGCGCGGCATCGGGTGAAGTCACCGAAGTCGGCCAGGGTGTGCGCGTCGAGTTGAAGTCGAGCGATCCGTACAAGCGCTGGGAACAGGCGAGCGTGATCAGGGGAGTGGCCAAGGGGTCGGTGTCGGCCGTCGCCTACGCGGCGCTCGGCGACATCACCGCCGATCAGTTCCGGGCCCTCGCCGCCATCCAGCGCGCGCTCGGTGCCGATGTGCGCCTCTCGAACCGTCAGAACGTGGTCTTCCGTAATCTTCGCGAAGATCAGTTGCGCGAGTTGTACGACGGTCTCGAAGCCATCGGAATGGCGCGTCCGGGTGCCGAACTCGCGCGCGACGTCGTGGCGTGTCCAGGTGCCGACACCTGCAACATCGCGGTGACACAGTCGCGCGGACTCGCCAAGGCGATCGGGGAGCGCCTCGAAGAAGAGGGACTGGCCGAGGTCGGTGGAGTGCGGGTGAACATCTCGGGTTGCACCAACAGTTGCGGTCAGCACCACGCGGCCGACATCGGATTGTTCGGCGCCGAGCGTCGCGCGCACGGTCGTTCGCTACCCGGTTATCAACTCCTCCTCGGTGGTTACGTGGGTGAGGAGCAGATCCACTTCGGCCAGAAGGCATTGCGTCTGCCGGCACGTACCGCACCCGAAGGTGTGGCCCGAGTGGTGCGCCGCTTCGCCGAGGAACGGCTGGCCGGTGAACCTTTCGCCGATTGGATGCGACGCATCGGCGGACCGTCCAAGATCGCCGATGGTCTGCGCGACCTCGACGACGTGCCGACTCCTGACGAGAATCCGGAGTACTTCACCGACTTCGACGAGACCGGTCCGTTCGTGGCCCAGATCGCCGAGTCGGAGTGCGCCACCTGATCGATCCCTGATTAGGGTCGTCGCCATGCCCGGTCCGCTCGAAGGCGTCAGAGTCGTCGAACTCGGTGTGTGGGTGGCCGGACCGGCCACCGCCGGCGTTCTCGGTGACTGGGGAGCCGACGTCGTCAAGATCGAACCTCTCACGGGTGATCCGGCGCGCACGTTCCAACGCATGCTCGGTGGCGACATGCCCAACAACCCGGTCTTCGAACTCGACAACCGGAGCAAGAAGGGCATCGCGCTCGACATCACCGCGCCCGACGGACTCGCCGTCGCTCTCGACCTTCTGCGCGAGGCCGATGTCTTCGTGACCAACGTTCGGGTGGATTCCCTCGAACGAGCCGGTCTCGGTTATGACGAGGTGCGCGCGGTGAATCCGCGCATCGTCTACGGCCAGATCACCGGTTACGGATTGGAAGGACCCGATGCCAACCGTGCCGGCTACGACATCGCTGCGTTCTGGGCGCGGGCCGGGATCGCGCACCTCCTCACGCCCGAGGGCGGAGATCTGCCGTTCCAGCGCGGCGGGATGGGTGATCACTCCACCGGAGTGACCTTCGCCGGCGCGATCTGTGCCGCCCTCTTCCGACGCGAACGCACCGGCGAGGGTCAGATGGTCTCGTCGTCGTTGCTCCGCCAGGGTGTGTACACCGTGGGTTTCGATCTCAACATGGCGCTCGGCTGGGGTCAGTATCCGGCCATCGGTCGTCGCACCACGATGTTGAGCCCGACCGTCAACAACTACACCGCCGGCGACGGACGGCGCTTCTGGATCGTCGGTCTCGAAGGTGAGCGTCATTGGCCGCCACTGGCTCGCGTGGTCGGCCATCCGGAATGGATCCACGACGAACGGTTCGACACGCCACTTCACCGCGCCATCAATCACGAAGAGTTGATCGCGCTGCTCGACGGCGTCTTCGCCACCAAGGCGTTGGCCGAATGGGAGACGATCTTCGCCACGGAACCGGACATGTTCTGGTCGCCGGTCAACTCGCCCGAGGAGATCCTGAACGATCCCCAACTCACGGCGGCGGGAGGTCTGGTGGAGGTGCCCGATGAATACGGCACGACGACCATGATCTCTTCGCCGGCCGACTTCCACGGCACACCGTGGGCACCGCGTTGGATCGCGCCGAAACTCGGGGAGCACACGATCGAGATCCTGAAGTCGATCGGTCGCACCGACGATCAGATCGCGGCGCTCGAGACGGCCGGGGTGGTGGGCACCTTCAGCGAGGAGTGACCGGACGCAGTCGGTCGATCACCTGATCGATCAGATCCACGACTTCCACTGCGCACGAGATGAAGTCCTCCACCTCGCCACCGCCGGGGTCGACGATCTCCTCCCAGGGTTCGATCGTGACGCCGCCGAGATCGAGCGCGGCCAATCGTTCGGGCAACGGACCATGAGGTGCGAGATCGCGCGCGAGTCGCTTGAGCGTGGCCGTGCGGGCCCGCGCGGAGGGGAATTCGCGACGCACCCAGTTCACGTGTTCGGGGGCCATGGCCAGGATCAGATCGGCGGACTCCACGTGCTCGGCCACGATCTGCTTGCTGCGGTGACTCCTCGCCTCGAGGCCGACGCGTCGCAGCGCGTCGCGGGTGCGCCAACTGATCGGCTGACCGTCCACGCTGAACGTTCCGGCCGTGGTGATCGAGAGCGTCGGTTCACGGTCGATCAGCGCCGCGCCGGCCATGACCGAGCGCGCCGCGTTGCCGGTGCAGATGACGAGAATCGAGGTCACGGCTCAGGCGCGCAGCGGTGCCATCTGGGCCGGGTCGATGTATTCCTCGAGATGCGTGATGAGTCCGGCATCGTTCAGGTGAACGACCATGCACGTGTGCGCGCACAGCTCGCCACCCGGTGCAGTGCCGCGAATGGCGGCCTGCCACATCCAGCCGTCACTGGTCACCGAGAACGCCCGCGTCTCCCAACGCAGACCCTGGATCTTGGCGTGCATCCACTGGAGCGTCTTGCCGGTGCTCGCGTACTCGATCGTCTGATCGTCGAAGTTGTGCCACACCGTGGCCCCGGGAACGCACATCGCCATGGTGACGTCGGCGTGACCGGCATTGGTGGCTTCGGCGAAACGTCGGTGGTGCTCCACCTTCTGGGCGTCGTCGAGACTCATGTGGGTACCCCTCCGTCGACCGTGAAGACGGCCCCGGTCGTGTAGGCACCGGCGTCGCCGGCGAGGAACAAGGCGGCGCCGACGATCTCGTGCGGTTCACCGACGCGGCGCAGCGCGACGCGTTTCATCGCCTGATCGACCAGATCCCAGTTCCAGGCCTTGCTGATGTCGGTGCGGAACGATCCGGGCATGATGCAGTTCACGCGCACGTGCGGACCGAAGGTCTGGGCGAAGCCGATCGTCATGGCGTTCAGCCCGGCCTTGGCCGCGGTGTAGGGGATCACATCGGGCGTCGGATGGATGGCGGCGATGCTCGAGATGTTGATGATCGACGACCGTCGACCCTCGGACTTGCCGCGCTCGTACATCTTGGAACCGAGCAGGGCCGAGAGTCGGAAAGGCCCCTTCAGGTTGAGGCCGATCACCGAATCCCAGAGTTGTTCGTTGACGTTCGTGATGTGGTCGTAGAGCGGGGATTTGCCGGCGTTGTTCACGAGGATGTCGACGCCGCCGAGTTGGTCCCAGGCGGCGGCCGCGAGTTCGTCGATTTCGTTCCAGCGACCCACATGACACGCATAGGGGATCACGCGCCGTCCGGTGGCGGCGGTGATCTCGGCCGCGGTTTCCGTGCACGACTCGAGCGAGCGACTGGCGATCATGAGATCGGCCCCGGCCTCGGAGAAGGCCAACGCCATCTCCTTGCCGAGACCCCGACTCCCGCCCGTGATCAACGCGGTGCGACCGGTGAGATCGAAGAGGGCCGGGATGTTCGCCATGATCCGACCTTATGCGTCGACGATCGATTACGCCGAAGTGCGACGGGGCGGCGAGAATCAGGACATGGATTTCATCGAGTCCTCCGAGTCGGCGGCGTTCCGCACCGAAGTTCGGGCTTGGCTCGATTCGCATCTGCAGGGCGAGTATCGATCGCTCGGAACGTCGGCCGAGATGGGCGCCCACGACTGGCCGGTACGAGTGCGTTGGGAGCAGGAGCTCGGGCGGGCCGGGTGGCTCGGTCTCACCTGGCCACGCGAGTTCGGTGGTCGGGCGGCCACGGTGTCCGAGGAACTCGTCTTCGCCCAGGAGTACGCGCTGGCCGACGGACCCCAGCGCGCCGGCTTCTTCGGTGAGGGTCTACTCGGACCGACTCTCATCACCTTCGGATCCCCCGAACAGCAGCAGCGATTCCTACCGCCCATCCTGCGCGGTGACGAGTACTGGTGCCAGGGTTTCAGCGAACCGGGTGCGGGCAGCGATCTCGCCGGCGTTCGCACCACCGCCGTCCTCGACGGCGACAGCTGGCGCATCGACGGTCAGAAGGTGTGGACGAGTCAGGCGCAATTCGCCCAGTGGATCTTCGTTCTGTGTCGGACCGAACGCGAGGAAGTCGCCCACAAGGCGTTGTCGTACATTCTCGTTCCGATCGATCAGCCCGGGGTCGAAGTCCGACCACTCCGCGACCTGTCGGGTAACGATCATTTCTGCGAAGTGTTCTTCGACGGGGCCGTGACTGCAGCCGATCTCGTGGTGGGTGGACGCGGCAACGGCTGGAAGACCGCCATGGGAACGCTCGGCTTCGAACGCGGTACGGCGTTCATGGCCCAACAACTCCGATTCGCCAAGGAGTTCGCCAAGGTGCGCCAACTCGCGCAGCGTAAGGAACTCGATCGTGATCCCGAGATTCGTCAGCGGTTGGCTCGGGCCTACGCCGAACTCGAGATCATGCGTTGGTCGGGGCTGCGCAACGTGACTCGCTTCATCCAGGGTGGCCAGCCCGGCCCCGAGGGTTCGGTCGGCAAGTTGTTCTGGTCGAAGTGGCACCAGCGACTCGGCGAACTCGAAGCCGATCTACTCGGAGCCGACTCGTTGCTCCTGTTGCCCGAGGACTCCGACGATCACGATTTCCAGCACACGTTCCTCTTCAGCCGCGCGCACACGATCTACGCCGGCTCCTCCGAGATCCAGCGCAACATCATCGGCGAGCGCGCGCTCGGACTGCCGCGCGGCTGATCAGTCGCCGGCCGGTCCGGTGAATTTCGGCGGCCGCTTCTCGCGGTGCGAGGCCACCCCTTCGGCGGCGTCGGGTCCGCCGAAACCGAAGAACTCGTAGGCGAGCGACGCGTCGAAAGCCGGCATCATCGCCCGGTACCAGTGATTGAGGGTGTGCTTGGTGAATCGCAACGCCGCTTGCGCGCCTTCGGCGAGTTCGGACGCGACCTCGAGCGCGGTGGTCTGTACCGCGTCGTCGTCGACGCACAGCGACACCAGACCGATCCGTTCGGCTTCCTCGCCGGTGAGGGTCCGACACGTGAGCAGGTAGTACTTGGCCTTGGCCATCCCGGCCAGTAGTGGCCAGCAGACCGCGGCGTGATCACCGGCCGCGACTCCGAGTCGCGTGTGGCCGTCGATGATCCGGGCCGTGCGTCCGACCACCGAGACATCGGCCAGGACCGCGGCCACGAGTCCGGCACCGACCGCCGGGCCGTGGATCGCCGACACGATCGGCTTGGAGCACTCGATCACGTTGCGGACGAGATCGCGCGCTTCTTTCATGACGCGCGAGCGGAACGCGTAGTCACCGATGATTCCGTCGATGAGATCGAAACTCCCACCGGCCGAGAACGCCTTGCCGGCTCCGGTGAGTAGGGCGACCTTGGTCTCGGGATCGCGGTCGACCTCCACCCAGACGTCGGCGAGTTCCCGATGCGCCTCGGGTCCGACGGCGTTCAGGTTGGGGCCGTCGAGGGTGATCCGCAGCACTCCGTCGACCGGTCGGTCGAACGTGAGATGTGGGAACGACTCGTAGCCCACGAAATCAGATGCGTTCGATGATGGTGGCGGTACCCATTCCGCCGCCGGTGCACATCGTGATGAGGGCCGTCGTCTTGTCCTGACGTTCGAGTTCGTCGAGGGCGGTCTGGATGAGGATCGGACCGCTACCGCCGATGGGATGGCCGAGGGCGATGGCGCCGCCGTTCACGTTGACGTTCTCGGGGGTGATGCCGAGTTCGCGCATGGCCTTCAGCGGAATGGCCGCGAAGGCTTCGTTGATCTCCCAGAGGTCGATGTTCTTGGTCATCATGCCGGCGCGCTCGAGGCACTTCTTGGATGCCGGCGCGGGCGCCGTGAGCATGATCACCGGTTCGGCGCCGGCCACGGCCGACATCACGATGCGCGCCCGCGGCTTGAGTCCGTGCGCCTTGGCGTACTCGGGACTCGTCACCATGATGACTCCGGCGCCGTCGACGACACCGGACGAGTTGCCCGCGTGATGGACGTGATTCACCGCGGCGACGTTCGGGTAGACCTGCTTGCACATGTCGTCGAAGGACTTCTCGAATCCGTCGAGCACTCGACCACCGAGACGCTCGAAGGACGGTGCGAGTCCGGCCAACGACTCCATGGTGGTTCCCGGTCGGAGGTGTTCGTCCTTGGCCAACGCCACCGAACCATCGGGATTCACGATCGTGACGAGGCTGCGGTCGAAGCGACCTTCTTCCTGAGCGCGAGCGGCCCGACGCTGACTCTCGAAGGCGAGGGCGTCGACGTCTTCGCGAGTGAAACCTTCGATGGTGGCGATCAGGTCGGCCGACACGCCCTGGGGCACGAGGGGATACATGGCGCGAAGGGCCGCGTTGCCCACGGTGAAGTCGGGCGGGCCGCTCGGCGCGGGCCACCGCGACATCGACTCGACACCGCCGGCGACGACGACGTCCTGATGGCCCGACTGAACCGCCATCGCAGCCCACGACACGGCCTGCTGACCCGAACCACAGAAGCGATTGATCGTGACCCCGGGAGCCTCGACGGGCCAACCGGCGGCGAGCACTCCCATGCGTCCGATGCAGGCACCGTGGTCACCGGCGTCGTTGCCGTTGCCGATGATCACGTCGTCGACATCGGCCGGATCGAAACCGACTCGGGCTTGCAGACCCTTGAGAACCTGGGCGAGAAGCTCCTGCGGATGGATGTGGTGCAGGGAACCGGTGTCCTTGCCCTTGCCGCGCGGACTGCGCACTCCGTCGATGATCCAGGCTTCGCTCATGGTCTTCCCTTCGTGCGTCCCGGGTGGGGCTTCTCTGCCGACGGTCCGACGACCATCGACGCCGACGGTAGCCGAGGGTCCGCCGGGCCGCCGAAGTCGGTCAGGCGCGCAGGGCCGCAGTGAGCGGCTGCGATTCCCGGGCGCGCAAGGCCACGTTCACCCGCTGACGTTCGAGGACCTGGTCGAGCGTCTTGGCCGATTGGGGGATCGGGTGTTCGGCGAAGAACGCGTGGGCATCGGCTTCGAACTCGGGAGTGTTGAGGAGTCGGACGGGGTCGACCATGCGGATGATCGAGTTGCCCGGGAAGGCGTCATTGGCCGCGTCCCAGTGACGACGGATGAACGACCACACCCGTGCACCGTGTTCTCGGTGAGCCAGACAACGGGCGAGCAGGAAGGGGGCGTTCTGGGTCTTGACCTCACTGCTCATCGCGAATTCGCACGTGCGATCGATGAGTTCGGCGCTCGGGAACTCGGCCAGCGCGTAGAGGTAGCGCAATTGTTCCTGGGGATTGGTCGAGGTCGAGAAGCGATGCCGCATGTCGTCGTACACGGCCGCATCGCCGAAGGCGGCGACCACCGTGGTGGCGGCGGCCACGAGTTCGGGGTGGACCACGGCCCGGCCGCTCTGCGCGCCGTCGAGCAGGTCGCGACAATGCTCGATCGTGGGCGCGTGATGACCAAGCGTTGCGAGATTGGCGACGAGCAGGCCGCGAAGTGTGCCCCGTAGATCGTCTTCGTTCGGATCGGGAGTCCACGACACGCGATCGAGCGCCGGTGCGAGGAGGGACGCCACGCGCTGCCGGAAGGCGTCGAGAGCATCACCGTCGACCA
>Ga0129333_10001277_pt1 | contig 22594 bp, 15 predicted proteins | sample CPB6_08_DNA_FD_94474 | JGI IMG/M metagenome (GOLD analysis project Ga0129333, IMG submission 94474) | Freshwater to marine salinity gradient microbial communities from Chesapeake Bay, USA - CPBay_Sum_0.6_0.8_DNA | ecosystem: Environmental > Aquatic > Marine > Coastal | place: USA: Chesapeake...
AAGTAGCGGAACTGTTTATCTATATGTAGTTAATGATAATAATATTGCTCTAGGAATGAATGCAGCACCAGTCTTGAGAAACGGTGATAGTAACTTTTTCTTTGGAAATAACCTTGTTACAACGATGGTAACAGGAAGTAATAACACATTTATTGGACATAATGTCGGCAACAACTTAACAAATGTTAACGGAACTATAGCACTCGGAGGTGATAATCTAGTCGATAACCGAGATAATCAGGTAAACATCGGAAGTGTGTTCTATTATGACGGTGCTGGAAATACTGATATTAATTCTGATCTAAGGTTAGGCCTGGGCACTGAGTCTACCGGAACAGACACTGGAGCACTGGTAGTATTAGGGGGGTTAGGAGTTAAAGGTAATATATATAGTTTAGGAAGTGGTGTTCCTGAAGAGGATTATCTTGTATATACACCTAAGGTAACAATAACCACAGGGACAGTTCCGTCTAATCCTAGATTAGGAGATATCTGGATTAATACTGACGTATTTGGATATCTGCAATATATTCAAGATGGAACAAGCACGATATGGTTGCAAATTGTTCAATTGTAAAATGAGAATAACATATGGCACTATTTAATTTTCCAACAAATCCTTCGATTGGAGATACTTACACAGTAGGTAGCAGAACTTATATATGGAACGGTTCGGCTTGGATTATTGGTCCAAGCCCAGGAAGCTTTACCACCGTAACAGGTGTAACTCTAGTTCTTACTACAACTGCTAATGCTGTAAGCATTTATAACGGTGGTGCTTTAACTGTTGCTGGAGGTGCTGCTGTAGCTGGAGATTTATATGTAGGTGGCAGTATTGTAGGCATAAGCACAGGAACAGGTGGCGGCATTGGAGCAATAAGCGGAGGAACTGGAACCTTTGCTAGAGTTGTAGTAACAAGCGGTGTTCAATCATACAGCACAATGACAGGTGCTTTAGTTGTAAATGGAGGCATGGGTCTAAGCGGGAATTTATGGCTTGGTGGAACATTATTTTCTGGAGGTGCACCAGTATTAACTACTGCTAGTTTTAATGAAACTATTGCAGACGGGGTCGATATTGATATTACAGATATTGGCGGTGGTGTTTTAGAATTTAATAATATTTCAACCCTTCAATCTGTGTCTAGTAGAGGTAATTCTACAACATTTACTGTTAACATTCTTAATACCACTAGCTCGACAGCCACAAATAACGGCGCACTAGTAGTAGCTGGAGGTGTAGGAGTAGGCGGACGAGTAAATTCTGAAAGTTTAAGAATAGCAGACACCATTTTTGATTCTACTGTCCAAACGGTAAATAATACACTTGCGACTGTGATTGATGAATTTTCCTTTAATGAATATAGATCAGCGAAATATCTAGTTCAGGTGAGCGAGGGAACAAGTTCAACGCATAGATGTCAGGTAACTGAATTATTAACTTTAGTATCAAATACTGGTTCTGTAATTGTTACAGAATACGGAAGTGTGGTAACTGACACTGACCTTGGAAATTTTGATGCTATGGTAACTAATGCCGGATACGATACTGTAGTAAGATTATATTTTTTAGCTGTTGATAGCACGCCAAAAACTGTTAAGGTAATGAGAACAGCAATGGCAAAGTAAAGGAATTGGAGCATGCCTATATTTTCCCAGAGTAGAGATTTTGTTGTAAAAAATGGTATTATCACCGAAGCTACTGGTGATGCTACAAGCTCAACAGGTAACACTAATGTTATTCAATCTGCTGGGGGTATAGCCGCTGCGAAAAACCTTGTAGTCGGAACTACAGCTACAATTTACGGTGAAATTAAATCCTATTCTACAGCCAGTTTTGTAGATATCGTAACTACTAAAATTACTGCTACTAGCACATCAAATTTTGTTGATATCTATGTAAGGAATATTATTTCAAGCGGTGTAGTTAGCGGAACTATTACTGGTAATATTAATACTGCTACTAATTTAGCAGGCGGAACCACAGGACAGCTCCCATATCAAACCAATTCCGGACTTACTGGATTTACTGGCCCTGGGACTGCTGGGGATTTATTAATTAGTAACGGAGCAGCAGCCCCTACATACAAAAATACACTTACTCTTGCAGGCACTACAGAGGCAACTAGCACGAATACTGGTGCTTTGCAGGTAAGAGGCGGCGCTGGGATTGCCGGAAACTTATATGTAGGAGGAACGCTAAGTGCAGGTTCAGTATTAGGAACTGCAACGAAGGCAACGACTGCTACAAATTTAGAAAATGGAACAGCGGGTCAGGTTCCTTATCAAACAGCAGCTGGTTTAACATCATTTTATGGACCTGGAACAGCAGGTAATGTTCTCGTAAGCGGTGGAACAGGTGCTCCTGTTTATCAAAATACCCTTACATTAACTGGAACCGCACAAGCATCTACTACAAATAGTGGTGCTTTACAAGTTGCAGGCGGAGCAGGAATAGGCGGAAATCTTGTAGTAGGCGGAACAGTCTTTGGTTCACTAACAGGAACAGCTTCTACATCTACAAACTTAGCAGGCGGAGCTACAGGATCTATCCCTTATCAATCAGCAGCAGGGCTAACAGCATTCATCCCTATCGGAGCGAACGGGTTCGTTCTTACTTCTAACGGGACTACTGCAACATTCCAAAGTTTAAGCAGCCTTAGTGCAGGAAATGCCCTAACAGCTACAAATATAGCTAACGGTCTAGCTGGTCAGCTTCTTTATCAACAAAGCCCAGGACAAACAACATTTGTTAATACCGGAACAGTAGGTAATGTTCTTGTAAGCGGAGGAACAGGCTCACCTGTCTACCAAAATACTCTTACGTTAACAGGAACGACCGCGGCTTCTTCGACACAAACAGGAGCCTTAATAGTCGGTGGTGGTATTGGTATTGGTGGTAATGCTTATATAGGTGGCAATGAAGATATTGCTGGTTCGTTAACTATTAACAGTCTTAACGCTAGCACAGGCACAGCAGCAAGTAACGCTTTGTATGTCAAAGGCGGTGCTTATATTGATAAAACCCTTGTTGTAAAACAGAAAGCATTATTTGAAGGTGATGTTGTATTTGCCGGAACTGCAACCTACGCATATTCAACTAATACAGTTATTACAGATAACTTAATGAGTTTACATGCTCCACCTGGTAGTGTTCCTGGAAATCACACTTGGACATTAGATGATGGCAAAGACATTGGTTTCATGTTCCATTATTATAAAGGCACAGACAAAGACGCCTTCCTAGGAATAGCCAATGATACAAGCTATTTAGAATGGTATGATAACGGTGTAGAATCAGGCGGGGTTTTCTCTGGAACAAGTTACGGTATATTTAAATTAGGTGGTATTAAACTAGTTGGAGGAAGTCAGAATACTGGAAATACATCGACTGGTGATCTAACAGTTTTAGGTGGTGTTGGTATCGGCGGAAGTCTATATGTAAGTTCTACTGTAACCTTTAATACAACTATATTACCAACAGCAACATCGGTTAATATAGGTAGTCCTACACAAAGGTTTGGCACACTATATGTTACAAGCTCATCATTAGATGTTGGTGGTTTAGTAATCGGTGCAGAAGCCGGAGCTATTACATTACCTAATGTAAAGGTTACAGCTACAACTGTAGCGAGTTCTACATCAACAGGTGCTATCGTTATTCAAGGTGGCGCAGGATTAGCTGGTAACTTATATGTAGGTGGCCTAGTAAGTGTAGCTGGACTAACAACTGTTACAAATACTACAAACGCAACATCTACAGTAACAGGCGCTTTACAGGTTGCAGGTGGTGTTGGTATAGGTAGAGATATAGTCGTTGGTGGAACAAGTATTTTAGGAACTACTGCAACTAGCGGAACTGTAGTTGGTTTTGTAAGTAATAATAGTCAATATGCAACTTATACAAGCCCTGCCATTACAAATACCATTCAACAAATTCTTGATGTGTTTAATACATCAACTTATAGAACTGCCAAATATATCATTCAAATTGTAGACGGTGCTAATATTCATTCTCAGGAATTAATGTTATTCCATGCAGCGGGTCAAGTCTATAAAACAGAATATGGTATAGTGTATAACAGCACCGAGCTAGGATCATTTGATGCAGATATTTCTGGCGGAAATTGTAGGTTACTTTTCACTGCAAGTCCTTCCCCTAGTTCATTAGTAGTTAAAATGGTAAGAACTACTATCACAAGTTAATAGGAGATGCCAAACTATCAAAAGTTGATATAGAGCATCAATAAATATCAGTTTTTAAGCCGGTTGGTGGAAAGGGAAACTAATGGCGTTGGATAAAGATTTTCGTGTTAAAAATGGCCTTACGGTTAATTCAACTCTAACGGTTTCGTCCAATGTCAACAGTATTTCAACTACAAGCGGTGCAGCAATAATCACGGGCGGTTTGGGTGTAGGTCGCAATTTATATGTCGGTGGAAACATCAATGTAGCCGGAACTATAAATGCTAGTGTAAGCGGAATAGCAACAACTGCCACTAATATTGCAGGTGGATCGCAAGGACAAATACACTATCAGTCAGCCCCTGGGGTAACTGCTTTTGTAAATTCAGGAACTACAGGTCAATTCCTTCAAGCAACTACTAACGGCGCTCCTGTTTTTACTAATACTGGCAGCATGTATGTAGGATCAGCTGCGAATTCAGAAAAATTAATAACAGCAAGAACAATTACCCTTGCTGGCGACCTATCAGGAAATGTTAGTTTCGATGGCAGCACTAATGTTACTTTAACTGCAACTGTGACCACTGATGCTGTGGCATTGGGCACAGATACAACTGGTTTATATGTAGCTCAGGGAGCAACCAGCGGTTTTGGAATTAGCGGAACTGCAAACACAGAAGGTTCAACATTTACTGTTACTTCAAATGCTACTAGTAGTAATACTGTTAATACCATTGTGTATAGAGATGCTAGTGGTAATTTTTCAGCAAATACTATTTCTGCAATTCTGTTTAGCGGAACATTCACAGGGGCAGTATCGGGGACTGCCACTACGGCAATTAATATTGCAGGCGGGTCACAGGGACAACTTCATTATCAGTCAGCTCCTGGTGTAACCGCTTTTGTCAACTCAGGAACAACAGGTCAATTCCTTCAAGCTCAGACTAATGGAGCTCCTGTATTCACTAATACAGGCAGTATGTATGTTAATGCCGCAGTAACATCTGAAAAATTATTAACAGCCAGAACAATCAGTCTAGCTGGAGATCTAAGTGGCAATGTTATCTTTGACGGTAGCACCAATGTTACTTTAACTGCAACTGTGGTCACCGATTCTGTAGCATTAGGAACAGATACCACAGGAATATATGTAGCCCAGGGAGCAACAAGCGGTTTTGGTATTAGCGGAACTGCTAATACTGAAGGTTCAACTTTTACTGTTACTTCAAATGCTACTAGTAGTAATACAATTAACACTTTAGTTTATAGAGATGCTAGTGGTAATTTCTCAGCGGCTAATGTTACTCTAGCTGGAACAACAGCAGCAAGCTCTACAAATTCAGGAGCTCTGCAGGTTGCCGGCGGTGTAGGCATAGGCGGTGCCTTATACATAGGAACTAGTAGTTATATTTTCGGAGCTCAAATCTTAACCAGCGCTACAGTTAATCAATTTGTAACAGCTGGGGTAAGTTCTATTTCTGCAGGAACTGATACTGCTGTAAGTCAGACTACTGGCGCTGTGGTTGTATGGAATACCGCCACACTTCGAAGCGTTACAACTAGAGGTGCTACAACCACTAATATTATAAGCATAACCAACACTACAAGTTCAACTTCAACAACAACTGGTGCAATGATTATCGCGGGTGGTCTCGGTGTTGGCAGAAAAATATTTGTAGGTGGACTGACAAATTCTACCAGCACTAGTGTTTTATACTATAACACATCAACTGGGGAATTTACTTACGGTGCAAGCTTTGCTTCTGGGGGTGGCGGAACTACTAGTCCATTTAGCGGTATCTTTACTATAACAAATACCACAGCAGCTACATCAACGTCATCTGGCGCTTTACAGGTATCAGGGGGAGTAGGAGTTGGGGGAAGTCTTTATGCTACTAATGTATTTGCCGGTGGAGCACAGATAACAGGATTTAACAGTCAAGAATTTACTGCTTTAGCAGGTCAAACTGTCTTTACAGTAACAAACGGATATATTGTAGGTCAAGTTGAAGTATTTGCTAACGGTATCTCTTTAAATGCTAGCGATTACACAGCATCAAATGGATCTAGTATAACATTAATTGAATCTAGACGATTAAATGATGTTATTAAAATCATTTCAGGTAAAAATATAAGTGTCAGCTCTCAACAGGCATATATATTTACAGAAGTAGTAGCAACTACAGCAGGGCAGACGACATTTACAGCAAATTATAATTCTGCAACTGTTCAAGTTTTTGTAGACGGTGTATTAAGAAGCCCATCTGCTTATACAGCATCGAATGGAACATCAATAGTTTTGAGCAGCGGAAGTGGAATAGTCAACGGAACTCGAATCGGTGTCTTATCTTTCAATAGTATTAGTATTGCTGGTGCAGTAAGTTTAAGTGGCGGAACAGTTAACGGGACATTAAATGTAAATGGAAGTCTGCAACAAAACGGAACAGACCTTAAGGCCTATACGCTAGCAATGTCAGTGGCTATGGGAATTTAACCCGATAAATATCAAAAAGGTAAATTATGGCAAAGCAACAATTAAGAGATTATGTTTTTACTCCAGGAGCCGCAGGTATTGGCAATATCAAAGTTCCGGGGAAATATACTCTTGATCAGATTATTCTAATTACTAATGTTACTAGAAACACAATTCTTTACAATTTTGCCGATACTTTGTTTAACGGAACAACAGTAACATTTACCGAAGGTAACGATGCTACTAACTTTCCTAAAATTCTTCAAAGAGAAGCCGGTTTCACAACCATTACCTTAACTGCTAGCACTGTCGGCCAAAGCTCATCAGATCGTCTAAGTGTCTTAATGGAAGAGCGAGAAATATTCTTCAGACCTTATAGATTTGGAACAGATGCAATAGAAAGAATGAGGATTAGCCAAGGTCAGTCAATGATCGATGCTGACTTTGAGTATGGTCTACAACCTACAAAATGGGCAGGATATGGGGTAGTAAGAGGTTATCCTAGTGTTTATGAAATTCCAGGGGTTGACTTAATAGTTAACACTATTACAACAGATGGTGGTAGTCCAAATAGCCTAATTACTATTACAACTACAGGTGCTCACGGAATAAGCGACGGGCAGGCTATTAGCATAACTGGATTGAACGACGGAATTAGCGGTTTCAGTCAGGCTGACGGACTTTTTATTGTTACTATTCCAAATAGCACAAGTATACAATACTATGCCTGGGGAGTTGTGGGGGTCAATAATGATGATCTTAAATCAGATGCTATTCAGCTTAAAAGAGGAGGTATCTATACTGGGGCAGGATTAAGTGTTGCAAGTGGGTCAAGCTCTGGAGGTAATCCGTCAGTTATTACTATAAATTTTAACAGTAATCATGGATTAGTCCCCGGATCACCTTTATATGTTTTATCTAATAGAGCTAATGCAACTGGTCCGTTTTATGTTGAAACGGTGCCGAGTCTAACATCAGTAACATTTACTGCTAGAACTGGCTCTATTGCTAGTATAACATTTACCGCAGTATATTGTATAGCCGGATCTCAAATTATACATAGACCATTTGATGGCGGAGTTTATATCAGCGTAGGTATACCTTCTCATGGTGCTAGTGTAATTAGAGTCAGTAAAAAATATTTTAGATATCAGTCAGGTAAAGGTTTATTATGGTCAACAGGAACTCTTTTCAAACCTAACTATGATATAAGAAGCATATCGTCTTCTGGAACTGCTGCCGGTAGCACAATTACTGTAACACTAGATGGTGTTGCTCATGGATGTCAAATAGGCGCAACTATTGCTATAGAAGGCGTAAACAGCAGCGGTTACAATGGAAACTATCAAGTAGTCAGTATTGTTAGTGATATCTCATTTACAATTACAGCAAATACTGCACTAGGGTCGGCTGCTCCTGTATTGGGTATGGGAGCAAAGGTCGTTTTAGAAGGATGGCACGGTGCAGTAGTAAGAGCAGGATGCTTCGATGACCAAAATGGAATGTTTTGGGAATATGATGGAATGAATCTTTGTGTGGTTAGAAGAAATTCTACACAACAGCTTACTGGAGTTGTAACTATAAGCAATGGTAGTAATCAGGTCACAGGAACTAATACAAGATTTTTAACCCAGGTTAGAGCCGGCGATAAAATTGTAATACGAGGAATGACTCACTATGTTACAACGGTGGCATCTAATACCAGTATGTTTGTGAACCCAGATTTTAGAGGAGTGTCTGCGGCTATACAGGTTAAGGCAAGTTTAATAGTAGAGACTAGGGTAAAGCAGTCTGAATTTAATATAGACAGACTTGACGGAACCGGACCTACTGGATTTAGAATAACTATGGCTAGAATGCACATGCTAGGAATTCAGTATACATGGTATGGAGCAGGATTTATTGATTTTATGGTGAGAGGAGCCGACGGCAATTGGGTTTACGCTCATAGGTTAAAAAATAATAATGTAAACTATGAAGCACATATGAGAACAGGAAATCTTCCTGTAAGATATAGTATCGAAAACGAGGGAGGAATCTCGTATCTCACTAGTTCTACTAATTCTTCACAAACATCAATTTATATAAATGATACTACCTATTTTGCTACAACAGGAACAGTATATATTGATAATGAAATTATAAACTATACTGGAAAAACCAGCACAGGTATATTAACAGGATGCACTAGAGCAGCCACATTAACTCAATTTATAAATGGTGCAAATAGAAATTTCACCGCAGGCACCGCAGCAGCTCATACTGTTGATACTGGTGTTATACAGATTTCTAGTTATGGAACACCAACATTAAGTCATTGGGGTAGTGCGTTATTATGTGATGGCATGTTTGATGAAGACCGAGGGTATTTGTTTAACTATCAAAGAACTGATTTTACTATCACTAGATCAACACAAACATCTTTTTTAATTAGATTGGCCCCTAGTATCTCAAATAGCACTATTGGTGATTTAGGTGTAAGGGATTTGCTCAATAGAAGCCAATTGTTGTTAAATGCCTGTACAGTGAGTTTAGCTAACGGTGCCGGAAATCCGACTAGTGTTGTTGTCGAAGGCATTTTAAATCCTAAAAATTTTAGTAATGCTACATGGACTGCATTAAATTTAGAAAGTGCAGGAGGCCAACCGAGCTTTGCTCAAGTGGCAACTAGTGTGACATATAGCTCAGGAAGCTATGCTCTCCCAGGTGAACAGGTATTTGCTTTTGCTGCGCAACCATCAGGTGATGCAACATTAGATCTTAATCAACTAAAAGAATTAACTAACAGTCCACTAGGTGGCAGTGGAGCATTTCCTAACGGGCCGGATATTTTAGCAGTTAATGTTCGTGTGTCGGGTGGGCAAGTTAGCACCGCTACAGTTATCGGAGCAGTTTTAATAAGATGGAGTGAAGCTCAGGCTTAATCATTATGACAATCGCTGCTAACCTTTCCTATCTTCAAGACAATCAAGGTAATATAACGTCAGGAACATTTAATGTTGCTGCGGCTCCTTTTACGATTGCTATTGCTAGTAGCGAAAAAGTTAGGATTGATAATAATGGTTACCTTTTAGTTAATCGAACTACAAGTCAAGGGAATTATCATCTACAGGTTCAGGGTAACACTTATATTAGCGGAACTATGGAGGCTGGAACGATTATTGCCAGCAACTTTGCAGGAGTTAGTAATACCTCTACAAATTTATCAGGCGGAGATGCTAACCAAATAGTGTATCAAACAGCACCCGGGCAAACCGGATTCTTGCCTGTTGGACCAATCAATACCGTATTAGTAGGCACAGGAAATGCTCCCAATTTTCAAAACTTCTTTACACTAGGTTCTACCACTGACTCTACTAACACACAAACCGGGGCTTTGATTGTCAGAGGTGGAGCGGCCATCCAAAAAAATCTATATGTTTTTGGAAATGTAGTCAGCTCGGGAACAATTGTAGGTAGTGTAGCACAAGCCTCAACAGCTACATTTGCTATATCAGCCGGATCTGCAACAACAGCTACTAACGCCTTGTTTGCCAATACTGCAACCTTTGCCTATACTGCAACTACTGCTACACATCTGCTAGGGGGTGCAGGTGGGAGTATTCCATATCAAACTGCCGCAGGTCAGACAGCATTCTTGGCTATAGGTGCTAACCAATATGTGTTAACAGTCAGCGGAACAACACCTGCTTGGTCACCATTAAGTGGTGTTAGTGCGGGAAGTGCATTGACAGCAACTAATGTAGCATTTGGAACTGCTGGCCAGATCCCATATCAATCATCACCGGGAGTGACTGTATTTGTTGGACCAGGAAATACTGGTGAAATACTAGTAAGTAGATCAACATCGGGACCTATATTTCAAAATACTCTAACACTAGCAGGAACTACCGCTGCTTCGAGCACAATGACTGGCGCTTTTCAAGTAAGAGGTGGTGCTGGCATCGGCGGTGATCTGTATGTAGGCGGCACAATATATGGATTAAATGGTCAGGGTATTAGACCTAGAGTGGTAGCATATGCTAACGCTACCAGCATAACGCTCAATGCTGATACAACAGATATTGCCACACAGACAAATACACAAGCAGCAGGCACGCTGACCTTTGCTGCGCCCACAGGAACCCCATATGATGGTCAGAAAATTTTAGTTAGATTAGTATGCACTAATGCCCAAAGTTTCAGCTTTAATGCGGTATTTCAAGGGTCGTCTGAAATGGCATTGCCTACTAGTAGTAGTAGCGGCGGAAAATATGACTATATGGGATTTATATATAATTCGGCTGCCGTCAAGTGGCAACTTATAGCAAAAATGTTCGGTTTTTAATTTAGTGATATGGCAAATAAGTATTGGCGAAGCACTATAGCATCAGGAAGTTGGAACTCATCGGCAAATTGGAGTCTTAATAGCTCTACCCCTCCCTATACAAATACCAGTGCTCCTACCAGCTTAGATGATGTATTCTTTGAAAGTAATGCTACTGTGTCTTTTACCACTTCAGCTAACTGTAGGCTGCTGAGAATAAGGGCCAATGTGACATTCAATGCAGGCAGTATAGGAACAATAAGTGTAAATGGCGACCTTGAGTGTGATTATTTTACCACGGTAAGATATAATGGAACTACTGCTATTACCATGGTAGGTAGTGCCGCACAAAATATCTATCCTAGTAGCGATATGAATGTTCAGAATTTTAGAATTAACAAAGCTACTGGGGCAACGGCTACTCTCCACGGTCAACTGAATATTACCATAAACACAACCAATGCTTCTAGGTTTTTTCACACCACAGGAAATTTCAATCTAAATGGTAATACTTTGGTATGCAGATATTACGATCAAAGCGCAACTGGTAATAGAGCATTTAATCTCAATGGCACAGTTAGAGTTATCGGGCAAAGCGGTAATATAGTTATAGGAATCGCAAGTCCCAACCTAACCTATACAGACAAGTCAGGTTGGATAGAAGTAGCACCAGACGGCGGCACAGGCACAATAGGATGTGTATTTCACACACAGAATAGAAATGCTGCACCTAAAGTAAGATTCACTAATAATAGAAACTACTCAGTATCTGGTAATTGTGAAGAGGTTGAATTAAACGGTGCTTTTGTCTCTACGACTAATATTGGAATTTTCGGACCACTTACTGGTACTCCCACTGTGACATCTATGATTACCGGCGTAACTGTTACAATACTGGGCGTAGCAGGGCAAACTGTAGAATACCCGGGATATAATGCTATTTTTGGCACATTGGCATTTAGTGGTTTTGCCGGTGCCTCTGGTATTACATTCAACATAAGTGGTGTTCGAGCTAACACAATAAACTGCACAACTTCATTTTGTACCTATAATATTTCCATAACCGCAAATGTATCTGGTTTTACATCAACTACTCTCAATGCCACAGGCATAGGATCGACTTATAATTATGATAATTTTTATGATCAAGCAGCCTCTACTATCAATATGGGGGGCAGTGCGGCTACAGTTCATTTTGTTAAATACTATGCTACATTTGATACCATAGGCTCAATTAATTTTACTATAGGAAATTTGACATTAGAAACTACAATTTATTGTAGATTTTTTAATTCAAATACTGCCAATACTAGAGTCTTTCTTTTTCAAAACAATTGGATCAGGGTTGGTCATTCTAGGTCCAGCACAGGATCGGGGGCAGAAGCTAATGGAACTGGCGCAATTGCTATCACCGGAACATCGGCTCAAATAACCTCTGATGCGGAAACAACATATGATGGCGGATTTTGGCTATCAGGTAGCGGGACCTGCACACTGGGCACTTGGGGTATTATTCATGCTCCTAGGTTTGTTATAGAGGCTATCAATAATGTTGGACTAACTGCCAACATTACCAGCGGTAATGTTCGTCGTTGTGAAATACAAAACAGTGTTACATTTGGATCAAGCACAATAGCGATTACCAAAGAAGATTTTGTTTGGAATGGTGGAGGAACACCTAATTTAACTAATTTAACCTTGGATCATATACATACTTCCAATATAAATGTGGATTTTAGACCCAGTGAAGCACTCGGCAGTAATCCTAATCTTAGAATAGGCACATTTAGAATTCCTGGTACGGCAGGAGCAAATGTTACCTGGAACCTAAATGTCTATTGTAGGTTTATGAGCCTGCTAGTTTCTACAGGAAATTTTTATTTAGATGATGTTAATTTTGTAAATCAAATAACTGCCAGTGGTATAAATGCTATCTACAGATACAACACAGTTATTAATAATACCGGAGTTACAACCAGCGAACAAATTACTATGGGTGGTAGTGCTAGCACTCAACATAGAGTAGAATGGTATGATGTTAATGTAAATGGTATTATAAATCATTCGATAGGGTTATTACACCTAGACTGGGATTTAAATTGTCGCACATTTAGAAGTAATGTCACTGCTAATACTAGAGTATGGGAATTTAACGGTAATTGGATTAATACTACTGGTTCTGGTATATTCGACATTGTAGGATCAACCGCTATTACTTCAGATGCAGAAACAAGTCCTTGGGGTGGAGGTTTTAGGGTAAGAGGTTCTGGGAGTTATCATACTTTTGGAACCGTTCCTGGAATACATGCGCCTAGGGTAATTTTTGATCCTCAAGGCAGCACCGTTACCGTGGGAGTAACCAGCGGAAATGTTCGAGAAGTATATTTAGAGGCGGGAACTCTTACCTTTCTTACCAGTAGCGTAATAACCTTTGTGAGATCTGGAATGAGTCATGCCGGCGGCACATATAATACAGTAAATTTAACATGTATTATAAATTTTGTTGCTAACGAAACTTTTGATTATACATATACTAGAATAGGAACACTACAAGTTTCTGGAGCACCTACGGGATTAACTTATAATCTTAGTGCTGATTGTAACACTCTAACGATTTCTTCGGGCAGTAACACATATAACCTCGATAATATCACACACGGTATTGTTACATTAAGTGGTGGGTCTGCTACTTATAATTGTAACTATCTACGACAAAATACAGGAGCAGGCGCTAGAACATTATCAGGCACAGGTTCTACTTATAATTTGACTAATTGGCAGGCACTGGGAACTATAACTCATAGTGCTGGCACCGTAAATCTTACCTCTAATAATAATCTTTTCGACCAATGGCAATCAACATCTGGACTTACTAGACGACTACAAGCCAATGGCTATTTTATATATTGTGCAACCTCAGTGAATTTTCAATCAGGCATTACTGGATTTACTTCAGATAGTAATGGTGGCTTCGAAATGGATAATGGCAATGCTAACTTAACTGCTATTCTATCAACAGATACCAATGCTTTTGATTTTAGAATATATGGTAATATGTCCTGGAGTTTTGGCGGAACAGTGAATACCTTGATCCTAGGAGGTGGTGCCGGTATAACAGGGTTAACTCAGATGTATGTAAGAAAAAATGTCATACAAGGGTATCCTTGGACCACGGTTAACTCACTTTCCAATCTTCGAATATACATGGTTAGCAACGGAACTTATGACGCAGATACACCCAGTCCAGTGGGTTTAGTTGTCGCCCAAAATAATGGGCAAAGCATCACGGTTAACAATATGTATGCTTCTCAAGTTGATTTTACAGGGGCTACTTCAAATTATACAATTAATAATGCCACAGCTATAACTATCTTAAACTGTAGTGGTAGCGGTTCTACTTATAACTTGTTATCATTTAGCGGAACAACAGTAAACCTTACCGCACTTTTTGCCAGCGGAACTCCTGTTTACAACATAGGATCTATTGTGATTACAGGATCTGCTGTAGGACAAGGACTACAATTTCAGGGGGGTGGTAATTTAAACCTAGTAGGAAATCCTTCTTTCTATCGTATCAATTCAAATGTTGGCAATACAAGAAGTTTTAATTTCGGCAGTTATTTTATTATTATGGAAGCAGGCGGTAATGTTAACATTGCCAATTCGGCACAATTCAGCTCTACTGAGACAGGGGGTGGATGGAGGCTGAGAAATAATAATACCATGGATATAGGTATATTGGCATCTGGTGCTTCTATGAATATCCAATTTCAAGGTGTTTTAACTCTGTCTACACCTGGAAATACATTTATTAAAACACTTCAAAATTATTGGGATGGTGATGCAGGAACACCTGGATACATAAATACAGCCAATTTTACCCTAACTGTCTACGGTGGAGTAAAATTAGCTGGTGACGGTAATCTAAACTATGGTAATTGGTCTACTACAAATATAACTGTTATAAATAATGACACTGCTGCAAATCCTTCCTTTACTTCATATCCTTCCGGCGCATCAGGTTCTGTAACTATCCCTAATCTTGATGTATCCGGTGCAGGGGTGACAAGAAATCTAGTAGGAAACTTATATGTAGGAACATTTACTTTTAATTCAGGTAGTTTTAATTTAAATAACAATACAATTTTTGCTACCACATGTACATTAAATTCAACTACAAAGTCCATAGCTTCAGGAACATCAGGAAAAATACAAACTATAAATTGGAGCCATGCAGACATAAGCGCAATGACATGGACAGGCACAGGTTACATCGAAGTTTATAACGGAACACTAAACAATGGAGGCACTACAGGCGCTACTACTAATATTGCTAACTTTAGGATAGCAGGAAATCCCACAGTCAACAATAATTTTTATGCAAACAACCTAATACTTGTCGGATGGACTCCTAATTCTAGTCTTTATAGAACATATATTGCAGGTAATCTAACCTATTCTGGTGGAATGGATTCAACAGCATACCTACATACCTTTGAATTTATCGGGACAAATGCAGCTTCAGTATCTACTACAGCAGCAATGACTAATTCTTTTCCAAGGTTTATTATCTCTGGAGGTAAAACACTTACAATTCAGAATTCTATACTTGCTAGTATTATCCAAATAAATGCTTCAAACACCTTAAACACAAATGATCAAGCAATAACCATTGATAATAGTGTAATAAACAATGGGACAGTCACATTAGGGTCTAGTATAATAACTATGTCTTCTAACAGTGGTAGTATTTGGAGTGGCAGTGCTAGTCAAATTGTTAACGGAGGAACCTCAGAGATTAAGTTTACAGGCACAGGATCGTTTGATAAAACTGTTTATTTTGGAACTGGTAATACGCTCAACAAGTTAACAAATGGAACAACATTTTCACATAGTGGAAGCGGGGACGGCACAGGGTGGTTAATAATTCAATCTGATAACCTTTCTATAGCTCTTGTGGCCAAAAATCCTGGTGCCTATTCTGCAGGTTTCAAATTTACTAACCAAGGAGCTGGTATAGCCAAAGTTACAGCGTTCTCTATAGATGGTATTTCTGGATTTCCTACCTATGTTCAAGGTCCTATAACTAAACCAGGAAGTGTAGGAACTATGACATTTAATTGGTTGGGAGTAAAAAATTCAGTGGTATCAGGAGGTGCTCCTCCTGGTTGGTATGCTAATAGCAGTATAGACTATGGAGGCAACACAGGATGGATATTTGCCGCTCCAGTTAATACAAATAACGGTAACGGATTTTTTGTATTTTTCTAGCGTGAAGTATATAATAAATAACTAGATTATCTATTATCTAGTTAAATTATGGCACCTTTTCACAAATTATCTCTGCAAAAAAACAGCACCATAAATATCGGAGCCATAAGGTAAAGGTATGGCATTACTCACCCCTGCAACAGGAGCACAGATTTCTTTTGGTAAAGTCAACAAGGCATTTACCAATTTTGCACCAGGTGCAGCAGGTAATGCCCCGTCTGGAGGACAAAATATAAAACTTAGTTCAGTGTTAGGAACCTACGTTAGTTTGGCAACCGGAACACAATTAAGTTTATCTTTAGGATTAGGCGGAAAATCTACACCTTTTGATTACGATACATAAGGTAATAGATGAAAGTAGATCAAATTGCTGAAATAATAAAAATTGCAGACTTATCAAAGAGTAAGTGGGAATTAGATAATATAATCTACTGGGACAGATCTACAAATCCAGTAACACTTATAAACTTTTTAGAAAGAATTCAAGAACTCAAAACTAGCACTAGTTTAACTAAAACTGAAGAGACTGAGCTTAAGCATCTCATTGAATTGTTAAAAGAGCTTGATTATAAAGAATGTAAAGAGCTTTTTAGCCAAGACGACGACCAATCTAAAGATTATTATTTAGAATCTTTAGCAAGAACAGCGGCTATAGAAACACTAACCTCGGGCAAATTGAGCTTCGAAACTATGACAACCGCTTGCAAATTAAGTCCCAACGACTTTATAATAGTTGCGAAACGCACACAAGATCTAATTCAGGCAATACATGGATTAGTAATTAAGGGCGAAGCACTGAGTAAAGATGTTGCAGGCGCATGAAAAAGAAATCAGTATTTTCTACCACAAGCTGGACAAGCAAAAAAGGTAAATTAGCTGTTTGTATCCCTACTAGGGATACTCTACATTCAGCTCACGCCTTATGTCTAGCTGAAATGATGAAACTTAATACCATGAATAATATCGATACTCAAGTATTCATGGATGCTAGCACTATACTATTAACTCAGCGTGAACGGCTAGCCACCGAAGCGGTTAATCTAGGTGCAGAATATGTGCTTTGGTTAGATAGCGATATTACCTTTCCCGCTAGCATAGCCATGAGATTAATAGCACATAACGAGGATATTGTTGCCTGTAATTATATTCGAAGGCAATTGCCACCAAAGGGTGTTGCCTATGAAGTTATAGGAGATTGGCAAAATCCATTACCATTCGAGATTTACGATGACTTAATAGAAGTTCAGGGTGTAGGTATGGGATGTATGCTAATGAAAACTAAAATTTTTACAGAAATCCCTAAACCTTGGTTTGAGTTTGGTTGGACAGCCTCTAGTAATGACTATCTCGGTGAGGACATGATACTTTGTCAAAAAATGGCAAGTGTTGGGTATAATGTAAAAATTGATACTCAACTCAGTCAAGAATTAAGGCATTTAGGAACTTGGGCGTTCGGCCCAGACCTATTAGATAAGTTCTAATAATAATTCTAATTTAGCCCTAGTTATCTTATTTGTTAAACTATTTTTTACGCCTTGATGTAGGGGTTTAGGCCATTTACCGTATTCACACCAAGAATAACCACTATGCTCAGAATTTAATACAGGCATAAATTCTTTTTCAATTAATAGCACATAGGTATTATATTGAAAACGTTGATCATTACTTACAAAAAGCTCTAAAGGTATAGCTTTTCTAATTTTAGTATTTCCTACTTCTTCTTCTATTTCACGTGACAGTGTGTCATATGGTGTAAAATCTTTAGGATCTTTTTTACCTCCAACAAATCCCCAAGACCCGGCAGTTTTACCGTTGTTCCTGAGTAAAAATAAAAACCTTTTAGTATCAGCAGCCAAAACAAATCCACCACTACAAATTATTTCATTCACAAAATCAATCGCCAAAGTTTATTTTGATATACACCTTCATAACTCTTTACCCAATCACCGTTTTCAAATTGATACTGAGTTCCGGTATAAGAGTTAGTGACATAAATTACACCGGTCGCTGTTGTAGAATCAAATACAATACCCCAACTTGTTCCATTCCATGAGATTATATCATTGGCATGTGCCCTGAAATCGCTTCCGTCGGAGTTTTTCCATGCTACAGGACCGTCGTATCCGGGCTGACCAAAATCTGGAGAAAGATTTAATCCTTCTAAAATTAAAAATCTTGTTCCTGCTGTTACCCCCGATGGTTTATATGTAATAGGATTAACTATAGCATCAATAGTGCCTCTTCCTGATAAAATAGTATTAGAGGGTATTGTATCTTGATCTACAGATAAAATCATTGATTTATCATCTGATGGATCTAAAGAAATTGTAGCAACTACTTCATTCTCACCAGCTTTAGCAAATCTTAATTGAGTTAAACTAGCTCTAAATTTTCCAGGATACATATTTAAAATTGTATGCCACGAAGTAGAATTCCTAGGATCAGTTATATCAATTCCTGAGTTTGAAATTGCTTGACTAATAAGACGTGCTGTTCCGTTTAACACTAATAATTCATAGTTGCCCGGTGTCACTGTAACTTCTTCGTCTGGGCTAAAATCATTAAAAATAGCAGATTCACCTGTTCTATCATAGGCAGTCTTAATCGGTCCTTCTATATTTTCAGCAAAAAGATTACTGATAATTTTAGTTACTATACCTAATTTTCTTACCTTTGCAGGTGGAGTAATCCATACAGGTGCTGAGAATGTTAAACTTAAAATATCAATATCCTCGTTAACACCTTGCGGAACAGCTCTTGTCGTCCATACCTGACTTTCTAAGTGTAGCACACTAAGGCTAGTCCAATCAACATAATTATCAGTAGTTTGAATTTCTAAACTAGGATTAAAAAATACAACTATTTGCTCCCAAAGTTGCAACTTTTGTTCTGCACTTGTAGTCCATATATCTGCATTTAAAGAAAGCAGATAAGGGCTAGGCATAATACGTTCTACAGTATAATTACTACCTTGAGTGTTAATATAGGTATTAGTAGCGGTGTTTATATCACGTTCTCTAATATGTATTTTGCTGACAAAGGTAGGGTCTTGTAGTCTAGGGCGGTCAAATTGAATGTCTTTTATATAGCAAGCAATAAATGGTGCTGATGGAATAGCATTCTCACTGTTCTTTCTTAGCAACTGTGCCACCTGTCTAGTCATATCTCCATATCTAACAGGCACACGAGTAAGATTACCCTTAGCATCTCTATAGGCAAAATTACTCATCACGTTAATAAATTGAGACAAATATCTTCTTATTTGCCCGTCATAAAAATAATCCATTACACATCAGCCTTCGGTTTAAGGACTCTGCTAAGAGCCTGTCTTTCTGGAATAATCTCACCTGCTATAGTAGCTGTATTTAAATTGTTTATAAAGCTAGCTTTTAATTTTCTTCTAATTAGATCTTGATCGATAGTTTGTGTATCCCCTAAGGTGCTAATTGTCATCCTAACATTATCCTCAAATCTTACCCAATGCGATCCATTGAACCTATACATTCTATTTGGAAGGTAGTCAGTTCTAACAAAAAACTCACCTTCTGTTGCATTTTCCGGAAATGTTATACCAAAACTGTATGGCGATCCGTTTGGTGGAACACCATCCCCTGTAAGATATCCTACATAATAATTCTTGTTAGGTGTATTAAGAATAGCGGTAGTATCTAATCCGCTAGTGACATCAATATCTGTTGAGCTTACATCTAAAGTATCTACTAACCCAGATGTCTCCTCCTTAGGAACAATATACAAATGTCGTGTTTCATACCCACTCTTAGGGACATCTGCTTCAGCTTGAAGTATAACCTGATCATTAATTTCTATACTCTTTTGATAATCACTTAAAAGATCTCTTAAAGTCGATCCATCACCTGCTCCTGAATCTTTATCTAAAATTTCTTTAAACTCTTGTCTATCTACCAAAGGTTGGCATTTAACTCTAATCAAATGTGGATACCAAGTTTGGCTGTAACCGCTAGCAGGTCTGCTGACTTCGCTAACTACATAAAATCTTTTTAAAGCAGCTAAACTGTTATCTAAGGCATATTCATCTTTTTGATGCGGTAGCTCTAGAACATCACCTGCAACAATTTTTCTACCAAGAGCTTCGAAACTTGATCTAAGATGAAAGTTTATAAGTATATTCTCATTTTGTAAAAACAATCCAAATTGACTCAAATTAAAATCTATATCCTGAAGAGTGTAAATCCCTCTAATTACATAAACATCTGTATCATACTTTCTATCTCTATTTTCTAACAACAATAAGTCTTGAATAGAAACTTCAGGGATTTCGTTAAGCTGAGCAGGAACTGTTGGCGAACTTTCTCCTTCTAAAGGAGTCACTGGCCCAAGGTATTTGTGAACAAGTATATCTGTGCCACCAATTTGAAATTGTTCATTAATAGCACGATCGATAAATTTAAAATCATTACCTTTTTCTGGACGATATAGAGATAGTCTAGGCATAGTAGTATATTTATGGTAAATAGCTGTATGACTGATAGCGAACTAGAAAGACAAAATGTCGTTGACTACATCAAATCTATGCTAGGTGATGGCATGATTGATGTTGAATTAGACCCTGCACACTATAAAACTGCCATAGATCGAGCTTTAGCTAAGTTTAGACAGCGTAGTAGCAATGCAGTAGAAGAGAGCTATGCTTTTTTAACAGTTCAAGTTGACCAAAATGAGTATACCCTACCTAGTGAAATTACTAATGTTAGACAAATTTTTCGTCGAAGCATAGGTTCTAGATCTGGCGGAGGAGGAGGTGGCACCCTATTTGAACCATTCAATTTAGCCTACTCTAACACTTATCTCTTAACTGCTACAAATATGGGTGGATTAGCTACATATTACGCTTTTGCAAGCTATCAAAAGCAAGTAGGAAAAATGTTTGGTAGTGATATAAATTTCACATATAATAGAACTACAAAGAAACTAACATTGATGCAAAGGCCTAGAAGTGAAGAAGAAGTATTGATATGGGTTCACAACTACAGACCAGACTTTAATTTATTGCAAGATCAGTTTGCTGGCCAATGGTTAAAGGATTATGCCCTTGCTACCTGTAAAGTTATACTTGGCGAAGCTAGAGAAAAATTTGGAACTATTGCGAGTCCACAAGGTGGCACAACGCTAAACGGTGCCGCCTTAAAAGGTGAGGGTAAAGCTGAGCTAGAAATGTTAGAACAAGACATTGTTAATTATAAAGACGGCGGAACTCCCCTTACATTTGTTATCGGCTAATAAAAATTTGACATTCTAATCTAAAGATAATAAATTATAGCATCGTTCGGGGGTGCTATGATTATAGGGTTTGTAGGTTTTATTGGATCAGGTAAAGATACTGCCGCAGATTATTTGGTAAATTTTCACGGATTTCGAAGGGATTCTTTTGCTAATACCTTAAAAGATGCTGTAGCTGCGGTTTTTGGATGGGATAGAACTTTACTAGAAGGACGCACTAAAGAAGCTCGGGAATGGCGAGAACAAGTAGACACTTGGTGGTCAGAAAGACTTGAAATTAAGGAACTAACCCCTCGATGGGTATTACAGCATTGGGGGACAGAAGTTCTAAGAAATCATTTTCACGATGATATCTGGATTGCTAGCCTTGAGAATAAAATTCGCAAAACTAAAGACAACATTGTAATCAGCGATGTTAGATTTACAAATGAAATAAAGGCCATCCATAATGCAGGTGGATTAGTAGTGAGAGTAAAAAGAGGGACTGATCCTAATTGGTTCCAAGATGCTGCCAACGTTAACTGCGGACCTACAAATCTTAATTGGGCAATAAGTAAACAAAGAATGTCGGAATTAAAAATTCATACTAGTGAAACTAGTTGGATTGGAAATCATATTGACTACACAATAGAAAATGATCAAACCATTGATCATCTTTTTAACGAAATTAAAAATCTGGTTGAAGATCACCTCGTCGCCATCTAATCTCTGTTTTATCTAAAATTCTTTGGCAATTTGCACAGACAGTTTTTAAGTTAGAATGCCTACAATTTTGTAGATCACCGTCAGCGTGATAAACATTAAATTGTTGCGGAAATTTAGAAGAAAAGCTACATCTATCGCAGGATAATTTTTTCTTATATCCTGCTCTTACCCATAAAGGAACCCCATCTCCACGATCTTTGGAGCAATGATCGCACATTGACCTATAATAAACTTTATCAGCTTTGTGATAGTTAATAGCAACAAGCCTTTGTTGACATTTCTTACAAAAATTACGCATACTGCGCCCTTTTCAGTGCCCTTTTCCGTGTATTTAAGACGGATTTTTTTCTAAGATGGTAATAAATAAATCAAAGTAATCCATTTAGGAGATTGTA
>Ga0129333_10001280_pt1 | contig 22567 bp, 4 predicted proteins | sample CPB6_08_DNA_FD_94474 | JGI IMG/M metagenome (GOLD analysis project Ga0129333, IMG submission 94474) | Freshwater to marine salinity gradient microbial communities from Chesapeake Bay, USA - CPBay_Sum_0.6_0.8_DNA | ecosystem: Environmental > Aquatic > Marine > Coastal | place: USA: Chesapeake Bay...
ACACAACCAATATGGGCGACGGGACCAGAAGGTTACAAAAAGAACCTAAATACGGCAAATCTTAACTATATTAAGAGCCAATTACAAAGGAAGAAGTTCAGGCATTACACATCCAGTGTCCTGCTAAGGCGGACGGTGTCAGGCGATAAGAAAATGCTGGTGGCCTTCACTAACAACAAAAATCTGTTATCTTCAAGATGAGCAACGGTAAGGAATTAAAGGTCAAGTACCATGGGAACAAAGACAAGAAGTCAAAAGGTAGGAAGAAGAATCCTAACGTGGCTAGCGTATCTAAGCTTGGGTATCGAGATGATAGCCCTTATCGCAGTTTACCTTATATTGATATTCATACTCCTGATGGTAGTATCGACATGTCTGGTACTGGAATACCTCTTTGGGCTAATGGTCGCATTCTACCGCCTTACTCGGGGATCCACCAATTTGATACTCAAACGGTTAAAGAAATACCTTTAGCGCAGGATGGTGGAGACTACAACATGGAGCGCGCCAAGCAGTTGTATACTCCTGATGAAACAGGTCATTGGCCTTCCGTGGATTATGAAACGGGTGAGTGGTTGAAATCAAAGGAGCATCCTACAGCATGGATGGAATACCTGTATGGATACACACTTAATCCGCAGCAGGCTCTTAACTATGATGTGAGGACAAATCCTGAAGGTTACTTTGGTGACAATACTTTGCAGTATGTACCTAAACAGAAAAAGGGTGGATTGACTCAGGCGCAGGATGGAAAAGAGATGCGTAAGAGAGTTAAGAAGATGACAAAGGGCATGCGTTACCCTGTCGTTCCAAAATCCACTCTTGAAGTTGATGACAACTTGATTTTCCCAACGGATGAGAGCGGTGTTCCCATACCATTGTATCCCGACTATCCTCCTTTGAATCTGGACATCCTGGAAAACCAACACAAGTTTTACAAGGATAATTATCAACCAGACTTTTCCTTCATGCCTGACATGATGATGCGCAAAGGAGGCCCTTTAACCAAACATCAAGTTCCTCCTGGAGAAGTTGCCCCATTTGTGACATCTGATCTTAATGAGTACAATAGAAGAAAACAAGCTTATGCTGATAGTCTAAGTTTGTATAAACAAACTATAAATTTTTACAATTCTCCTTTTATAGAAGGAACATCACAGAGAACTGAGTCTAGACCTTTTACACAAATTCCTAGTAGATTTTGGCAAGGAGATAATTATAGTAGATATTTAGATCCTAGAAATAGAATAATGCCCATTATTGATATGTGGGGTCAGAAAAGCGAAAAAGCAGAATATCCTGTATTTGCAGAACCAGTACAGAAAGTAATATTTAGAAAAGATGTAACGCCCATTACTCCCAAAGAGATTAAGAGTATTGATGTTCCAGAATCCTCTCCTCAATTGATAACACAATGGGATGGACCTACTGCTCCTGCAACTCACTTCATGGACTATGAAAATTTCCAACCGTTTACTGCGGCGGGTTATCCCATGATAGACGTGCGTAGTAAGAAGTCATCAGTGGTACCCAAAGGATATGAGAAAGGATCCAAAGAGGAAGAGATATACAGGAAGAGACATAAAACAGGCGGCACCGCTGGATGGCTTGATAAGTATCAGACTAAAGGTGGGAAGCTTGGTTTGAATAACGTAAACACTGCTGTTGCTTCTACCACATCCGTAAGGAAACCTATCATTGTACCTATGGGAGAACCACCTCTTCCTGTGGCGTTTGACATTGTAGATGAGCGTAAAGTGCATCCTGTTACAGGCAAAAAAATAAATCCAAAGAGGGATCTGAAAGGTGGCAGATATGATACTGCTGTTATACAATCAATAGCTGAACAGTCCAAGAAATATGGTTTGAATCAGGATCAGGCTCTTGATTTGATGGGTATAGCTTTTCAGGAAACAATGTTTGGAAAAACAGATGATAACGTAGGACATACTTTACATGGAGATCCCATATCTGGAACAATAAACAAAGCACAGGTTTTTTCACCTCTTACGGAAGAAGAAGCTAATAGCATGTCTGAGAGGGATATGGATATTCGCAGGATGATCATGAACTATGTGTATAACACGACTATTGCGAATAAACCCACATCTGATAGGGTTCGTTTGCTTCAGTATTATAACACACCTTATCCTAAGAAAGGCAGTGTAAGACCTTCTACAGAGCAAGAGTACCATGGTGGAAAAAGCAAAGCTTTTTACAGCGTACCTGTAACAGAAGACAAACCTTTGTCAATGGATACAAATCCTTATGGATTGACAGTCCTATCGCTTAGAAACGATCTGTTGGCAAACAACCCAGTTGTAAATGAAGTATTGAAGAGGACATATAAGAAGACAGGCGGACCTTTAACCAAACATCAGGTTCCTCCAGGTCAAGTAAAGTATCAAATACCAAGAGTATTTGGCCCTAATGTAGATAGATTAAAATATGATATACCTTTAACAAATTGGAATCAACCAGGAGATGTTATTAATATAAATACAAAAGGTAAAAAAGGTATTCCCACAAGTGAGTTTGAAGAAAGAGCAGCTAAACATGCTGATTCATTAGATGCGAATTACTTTACACAAAATGCGATGGATTATCTTCGTAGGTATAGAGAGCAAGAAGCAAATCCTGGCAACTATCCATATAATAATTTACAACAGGATTTGAAGGAAGAAGCTGATTATCAACTTAATGAATTGTCAAGTGATGTAAAACCTATAAAGTATGTGACATATACGGATAAACAGGGTCATGTAATCAAGATTCCTATATATAAAAAACCAGTGATTAATGTTGGTGAACAGTTTTATCCAACAGGAGGTATTTTAGAAGATATATCGTCAACTATAAGTAATGGTGCAGAGTGGTTAGGAAATCTTATCCCTGATCCAAGCACGGAAGTAATTAAATTGCGGGATGATGTGCAAAACTGGTGGAACAACTTAACTGCAGAGGGTGCTTCCTTTTTCAATGGAACTCCACCACCTCAACCTTCTAAAGAATCTTCTAAGCAACCTGGAACCAAGTCTTCATCAGTATCAACAGGAACCAATAAGAAAGTTGTTGTTAATCCACCTATAAAACAGAAGGTGAGTCCTGTTCCGCAAATAGTAACAGCTAAACCTGATACCACTAGTACAGCTAAACCTACTCCACAAATAACTCCTGCAGAAGACGTACCGTTTAGGACCAAGCTAACGCAAAACTATAAGGGTAATGATCAATTTGCAGTAACATATGAGATAAAAGATCAACATGGTAAATGGATAAAAACTTCACAAGCTACTTTCGAACAAGCAAAGAAAGATTGGTTTAAGAACAAGAAACAGATGGGTGGTCCTTTGCCTAAAGCACAAATAGGTATACCTGGCAACTTCAAGAAGAAGATGCAGGATCCTACGTACGGGTACGGTCTTCAATGGTTCAATGATTGGTATTCAAATCCTGAGACACAGAAAAGGCTGGAGCAGTCTGGACTTAATAAGTATGACATAGAGTCCAGTTTTTACAACATAGGGAACACCCAGTTTGCACAAAGTTATCCCGAGGTGATGTCTATCATGAGGAAAGACCTTGCCAATAAGTATGGTAATAATACTAAAAAGATCAATAAGGCTTTAGAACCGATTAGTGAATTTGTGTTAGATAACATGTTTAGCAGAGGTTTTTCCATCACAGGTGATGGACTTTATCCAGACCTTATCTATACGACTCCTCAATTATTACGTAATAAGGATAATGTTTTTCCTCATGAGTTGATCCATGGCAGCATGCTTGATAGAGACATAGCTAACCAGATGGGAGCCATAAACACATACATTAATCCCAAACTGAAAGAGTTTTATCCAGACCTGTATAAGGAAGCAAAGAAAACAGGCAATAAAGAACTGATTAATGAGATGTTTGAAAACGTCAGGGCTGATGATGAATACGGTATGTTAAAGGAGATATATCCGTACGTACAAAGCCTCCGTTATGAGCTTGGTGTGAAACCAGGGGATGTCATAACGGATGAGATGTTGAACAAATACAAAAACGATTATGAGGAAAACGCAAAACAGTTTCCTCAGAGACATAGGTCTGGAGACAGCGATCTTGACAGGCTGCTGAAGATGTACAGCAAACCCAAGCTCATCCAGTTCATGAACACGGTTGCGGAGAACAAGCAACCTGGCATGGATATGCCTATGGCAAAGAGAGGCGGGTTGCCCAAACATCAAGTTGCTCCTGGTGAAAAAAAAGACATCAACTATTACCTTAACCAAGCCCGTAATCAAGGTACTGCAGCAAGGGACAATACATCAACATTAGGTGCAGCACAACAAATGGAAGCACAAAGGATGGTGCTCAGTGGTGAGGCAGCTGCTAACACAAAGGATGCTGAAGAACGTGCTGCAAGAGAAATCGCCAGCGGTAAGGGTAAGGAAAAACTGTTTGGTTTTATTGATATTCCTGTTACATATGGGGCAATAGAAAAAGAGAATGCCAGTTCTTTGGGTAAAAAGAAAGTTGCTGCAGCAGCAGTGCAGGGAGATGTTTATAGTAATTTACTAGATTTAGGTACTCAGCTTATTGGGACAGGAGCTTTTACACGTGGTATAAATTATGCACCACAATTTCAAGATAGATGGAACTTTATAAAGAATCTTGAAAAAGAAGGTTACATAGGTGATGAATTTAGCATATTTGATAGAGCAAGAGCTGCAAGTTCAACAGCTAAGACAGAAAAACTTACTAAAAAAGCAATTGATCACAATAGAACAGCTTTTAGAGATGTACAAGGAGTTATTCATCCAAACACGCCGCTTGATGAACTTGAAAACATGCGTAAAGCAGGTGTTGATTTAAATGATCCTATATCAATTGCCGAGTATCAGGCTACTCATGTTCCAATGCATAGCTATGGACAAAGGTATTATATGCCTCAAAAAACTTCTAAACATGATGTTTTATATGCTGCAGATCATCCTGCAGAATACATGTATGGAGATATAAAATTAAGAATAAACAGACCTGCAGATTATTCTACTGGTTCTTATGCCGACTGGTATGATACTTATCTTAAAAGGGATCATCTTCAATCATTATACCCTACTGCTTCACCTTCAAATTCCAATCAAAAAATATGGGACGCTTTAGCGTCTGGTGATATTACTATAGATAAAGGTTCACCAATTTCTCTTTTTAATACCGCAGACAATAGAACACTAATTGGAGAAAGAGGCCAAAAACTTTGGGATATAGATAGATCATGGAGTCCTGTTAGGTTAAGTGACTTAGAGCAACAGGCAAAACAAATGGCACGAACTGGACCTGCCAATAAATATGATAGTGACTACTATGCGGAAATGTTAAAGAAGATGGTAGATGAACACAGAGCTGGTTTCAAAAAAGGATGGAGAAATGAATGGAGAAAAGGCGGACCGCTTCCCAAAGCGCAGTATGGTACGCAAATAGGATCTGTAATGAACACATACGGGTCTCAGAACAATGGCGTATACAATCAGAATATTGAAGACGCTTCATCAATAACTGAAAACGGACAGACAAGTGGACAATATCGCAGGCAGACAACCAATCCTAATAGCGTTCCATATTTTGAATATTTCAGTTCACCTGGATCAGGTAATCAGATAACAACATCTGGTCCGAATGGAATGGTCTTTTCAAACGTAGATCCGTTCATGAGATCCTTCCTTGATAAAAGGATTGGTTATATGACAAGTCAGAAAAAGACAGGCGGACCCCTTGTTAAGGCACAGAAGGGTATACCACAGGCAGCCGCTCCCAGTCCTACAATGAGTGAGAATGAAGAAATTACAAAAGCATGGAGGGAATATTTTGGAATACCTACCAAACCTAATGTATCCAAGAAAGAACTGGAAGAAGTTAACAAGAAACTACAGGCTAAAGATGAATTCCTGAACAGCATTGATTCTTCGATTTCAAATTGGAAATCCGTTCCAATATGGGCATATGACAAAGCTTTTGATTATGGTGTTGATATTGATTCCTTATGGGAGAAGGAGCTTGCAAAAAGACAGAGAATAGCTGCTGAAAACTATAGCAAATATGATGAGGCCGAAGCTCTTAGAAAACAAGCAGATGAGGAATATGGAAGAACCATAGGTGATCGCATAGGGGATCTTGCTTACAATATGGAGGCTGGATGGGCTCCTTTTGGTTTAAGCGATGTGAAATGGAGGCGTCGTCCCACATCTAATACTGAAGCTGCCAAAAATGTTTACAATACAAGAATCGCAGCTGCAGCTTTTGACAAAATGCAGGATGCGGAGGCAGAAAGACTGAGTGCTCAACTTCCATGGTGGAAAGATTTTGGTCCATTGAACACACAGCTTTATTCTGAACAGTATTCAAATCTTCCTTGGGTAAGTAAGGATTGGAGAGGTAATCTTTATCATGATACCATGGGTATGGGTCAATACATGATGACCGACCCAAGTAAAGGTCCGCAACCTTTTGACATTGCATTAGGTGCTTACAGCATGGCCAATCCTTATACACTAGTGAGTTATGCTACACCTGGTCTTGCAGGTGAATGGGGACAAGCTCCTTATAACTACAGATATGAAAGATTACCAAACGGTTTAACTGTGGAAAGGAAAGAAGATAATCCATGGGCTTATTTTTGGCCATCGGTTAGTACAGCTTTAACATTTACTGGTCTTAAAGGATTAGGAAAAACAAGGCCTGTTAAACCAGGTTACAATTATAGTTTCCTTTCAGGTCGTGGTTATTGGAAGGGCCCCAAACCTCCAGCGTCAAGTACGATTATTGATACTCCTGGCATGCTTCCTGGCTCAAGCAATGCTGTTCGTACAAATTACATGGCCGCAGAAAACACATCTAGTGGAGGAATTGAAGAATTATTAAGACGGCTTAAAGGAGAAGATTTAAAACCGATTACTGAACGTCAAACGAATGCCATAAATGAAGGTCTCGGTTGGTTGCGTAACTGGTATTCCAATCCTGAAACACTTCGTAGATGGAAGGCTTTGGATTTTGGCAAATCCGCAAAATTGAACAGGCAACTCAGAAGACTTGAGTCAGATGACATATCCAATATAATTGATATAAGTGAAAGGGTTCCAAGACGTAATAAAGTTGTTGGAAGTTATTATCCTGGCGACAAAGCAAATGCAGAAGAACTTTTACTTTATCCTCATCATCCTTATTACAGTGAGTTAACACCAGGTGTTGCATATGATGAACTTGCAAGCGTAATGGGACATGAAGGGACTCACTTTGTCACAAGAGGTGAGGCAGCTAACAAGTATATTAGTCCTTTTACAGAAGGAGTGATTAATGTTACTCCAGAACAAAAATTGATGGCGACATTATTGCCAGATGAATTTGTACCAGGATTAAGGATGAAAGGAGAAAGTCTAACTTATCATTTACAACCAGATGAGATATATGCACGCATAAATGAAATCCGAAAGGGAATGAATCTTGCCCCAGGTGAAAATGTCACAGCCAAGGCAATCAAGGATTTCATTGAAAAAAGCAAGGCTGCAAATACTGCCCTTGGTAATGATTTCTCAAGGTTGAATATAAACTACAATGTCCTTGCAAAAGCGATTAATACTCTTCCTGCGGCAGGTGGTGCGGGTTGGTTGTTTAGCGGAATGACAGGTGAAGGACAATCTCAATTGCAAAAGCAAAGAGTTGGCGGTCCCATAAGGAAGTTTCAAGTTCCTCCTGGTGAAATGCCAGCAGAAGGACCTGTAAGACCAGTGACCATTCCAATGATAGAGGCGGGCATCAATATGCCAGAAGTGACAAGCGCTCCTGAGCCTACTGATGCAAGAACCAGTTTTTCACAAGCATTTCGTGAAGCAAGGAATGCTGGATTGAAAGAGTTTGTATGGAGGGGCAAGAGATACGGTACCAAGTATAGAAGCGAGATGCAGCCTGCTGCACCTAAAGCTGTTCAACCATCGGCACCTGCACCTGCACCGTTTGACATGGCCGCTGCGGCTGCAAGACCTGCATCCACCGAATCCATATCCACATCCAACTATGGCAACTATGCGAACATGCTTGCTTCAACTTGGATGACCCGTAACAGGATGACTCCCAAAGTCATAAATACTCCTAAAACGCTTCCTAATAAAACCCAAACTCCTCAAAGACAGGTTGACAGGCAGGAATCACAAAAGCTGGGTATTGTCTTTGGAAAAAACCTGATACCTACCAGAGAGGAAAGAATGCGTCAGGCCCCTGTAGCTCCTGTTACTCCGACAACTGTTCCATCTGAGTTTGCACCAGTGGCCAGACCAACTTCACAGATGGATATGTATTTACAGCAGATGAGGAACAGAATAGCCAATCAGCCTTCCCCAGAACAACAAGCGGCTGAATATACGGCCATGTTCCCACCATCCCCAGTTAGTTCTCCAATGCCAGAGTGGGCCATGAATATGGAAATGGCGAATGCAATCAAGAACCGTAATGCTCAGGCACCAGCACCTGTAGAGTCTTCAATACCAGAATGGGCTATGACTCCTGAAATGGTGACTGCCATCAGGAAACGCAATCTTCAAACTCAAACACCTATTCAGCAACCTATGCCAGAATGGGCTACAGATTCATCCCTTGTAAATGCTGTTAATAACATGAAGCGTGATGTGTTTCTTGCATCTCAAGCTGAAGGTCCTGCAGGTATGCCTATGTCAGATGCTGATAAACTTATTGCACAGGTAAGACAAAATGTTGGACAACAGCCAAGTGAACAGGAACAGCTTGCAATGTATGAGCAGATGATGCAGGCGATGCGTCAATCAAGGCCAAAAGTAGAACAGCCAGCTCCTGGGGCTCCTTATTCTGTTGTGGTTACAGATCCAAATGCTAGTCAAACAATGTTACCTATACATGCTGCTGAAGGTTTAAAATACCCAGTTTCAGGACAGGCTCAGCAGATGTATGGATTTGACTACGGAGACGCCATACTTTCTGGTTTAGGAAACGCATGGGAAGGTGTAAAAGACTTTGGTGAGGATGTGGTAAACCAGACAATGGATTTCTCAAAAAACATTGCGGAACAAACAGCTGAAATGCTTGGTCAACCCAATGAAGAAAGGATAAAGCAGATTGACAAACTCAGCAAAGAGTTGAACAAAGTTGATGACAGCATCCAAAAACTTTACTATGATGCTACAAATCCTGATTCAAAAACAAAGAAGGAAAGCGAAAACAAATTGGAAAAGGTTTATGAGGAAAGGAAGAACCTCATAACACAGTTGAATGAATCCAAAGCGGATATAGGTTTCATTGACCGTAATTTGAATAAACTTTTACAGGACAATGGTGAGTATGCCGCTGCCGTTTTAAAAGCATTGCATAAAGGAATAAGTATCAATGAAAAACAGTTTGGAATTGTAGATGAGTTGAGCGAAACTGGATTTGAACTTCCAAGACTTGAGACATATGGTGAAAAGAAGGAAAAGGAAGATGAACAACACAAGCAATCAAATTGGATTGATGACTTGGATACAAGCAAACATCCTTTTGTAAGATGGAAGTACAGGATAAACGCATCCAATGAAAAACCCATGCTTGTAACTGTTCATGGAACAAGAGGAGAAAGAGATGCCAATCAATATCTTCCAGCAGACATACAAGCTGAAGGTACCGTAGGACACTTCCTTGATCAAAACCCGATTTCAGGATACATGCATCCTAATACAGCAAACATGTTTAAAAGTCTTGCTGAGGATGATTATGTAGGAAAACTTGAATCCACTGACCAGAAGGATGTGTATGCTGTCAAATTTGTAAAAAGAAAAACCCTACCAAAGGATTTTGCAAAAATGACCAAGAATGCTTTTGTTATACGTCAGGACAAGTTTGATGATATTGATTTTGATAAGAAGATAACAGATACCAATTTTGGTGGACATACTTATTGGTATAATAAAACCAAAAAAAATAGGGCTGTGCCTGTTTCATCTGGTCCTGATCCAAATACATATGATTACACAAGTGGTGGAAATGTTTATTTCATATTTGAGTACAAGGGAAAGACAAAATACATTCCTTTTGCAGGATCCCCTAATGAAATACGCAAGGAAGGAGAAAAAATTAAAAAAGACTATAAGCTTGACAAAGGAAAACTGGTTATATCCATGGCCGATGCGGGAAGTTACGGATCTTCAATACGATCGGATCAAACTACCAAGCGTATAACCAATACCCTTTTAAATGATAAAGGTCATGGATACTTTAATCGTAATTCATTTACAGGTTCAGGAATGTCCTTTGTAGGTTTTAAAAAATAAAGATATTTGAATAATTGTTTGTAATTTAGTATATTATATATAAAACCCCGATTCTGATGGAAGCATTCCCCCAGGCACAGAAATACATACCCAGCTACCAGGATGGCGGACAGGGTGGTGATCAACAACAAATACTGATGCAATACCTGCAGGCGTTTGCCCAGCTTCAAGGTATGCCTATTGAACAATTGATGCAAGCTTTGCAGCAAATGCCTGAGGAACAACAGTCTCAGGCAATTCAGCAGATTGTGCAGATGGTTGACCAGGTGATGTCACAACAAGGTCAAGGCCAAGGTCAACCTCAGGGTATGGACATGGCACAATCAGGCGAGATGCCAATGGATCCTAATCAAGCCGTGCAAATGGCTTTGGGTGGAGCGTATAACCTTAAAAAGTTTACGGATCCATATCCTGCGGCGGCTGAGCTTCCAGATAGTCCTATTTACAGAACGATGCCTCCTAACATGCCGCGTCTTTTTGCATATGGAGGCATGTATCAGACTCCAACTGATGACAAATCAAATGAAACATCTGAACCACCTGAATGGGCGCCAGTCAGCCAAGAGTGTGGTTTTGGTCATTACTTTGATACAAGCACAGGTAATTGTGTTCCTTACAAATGGTACACTGCAAGTAAGATTTTTGCTGGTTCCGCTGGAGCTATTGGCACAGGGTATGGTCTTTATAAAGGTATTCCTTATGCAATGGAAAGAAAAGCCGTTGAACCAGGAAGAAGACCTATCAGGGGATTTAATGAAGGTCAAAATTTTATAATGGAAGACCTTGAAAAACAAAAGATAGGGGATAAGGTAAAAAACTGGAGTTATTTTGGTGAAAGCATTAATGAGCCAATCACTGAAAGACGATATATGTACAATAAACTAGATCCAAAAACTAAACAACCGACTGGAAAAACAACTGGTTGGACATCAAAGTATTACAATATAAAAGAGGGCAAAGCAAAAAACTTAGAGCTTGCTGATTACAAAGATGTTGAAACAGGTACTAATAAGTATTTGAAGCATAGTGATTACGGTAATGCCAAATGGGTAGAAGAAAACCTTAAACATCTAGGTATAACTCCTGAAGAGTGGGCCAAGATGGGACAGACTGAAGCAGGAAAAATAAACCAAAGGGAGATTGTGATGTCATTAAGACATCCGAACTATGCTGCGATGAGAGCAGGTATTGCACAAGGAATGCTCAAATTTCGTAAGGCTAGTCCTTTGGTAAAAGGTAGTGCATTGACATTGTTGTTGGCAGGGGTTATTGCAGGCGGATATGGTGTTTATGATTGGGCAACTTCTCCAGAGGAAACAGAAATGCAAAATCAAATTCCTCAAACTCCTTCAGAACAAACACCTGAAAACCAACAAAGAGAGTTATATCTTGGTACTCATGATTCAACGACTAGTATACCACCACCCTCCCGTATTTTTCAATTTAGTGGTCCAATAAACCAAATGGGTGGTTCTTCATCCCCTATGGGATATGGAATGTTCCCAGCCATAATGCGTGAGGGAGGTTCTTTTTCAAATGCTGCACCGAATATTTATGATACCGATGGCTACTTGAATAACTACAATGACAATGAGTTCAAACGGTACATACAGCAGAATATAGACAACTCGATCTATGAAAGAGGATTGAAAGCCGCCAGTTTTCCCACGATGGATCAGATGAGACCGATGCAGATGCAGGCAAGAAGAGGAGGCTCTTCAAAAAAAAAAATCCTAGATAAATACGCGGTGGACGGGGAGACAAATCCTTGGTCAAGCGTATGGAACAATCCTGTAAATCCTTTTGCGGGAAGTAGTTATTATATTGATCCTGAAAAAGAAGGCGAAAAACGTTACATTGAAACTGATCCAAACCAGTCGATAAATACTCTCACTGGTCAAGAGGATGAACCTACAACAGGTAGCGCTGCTCCAAATGCTCCACAAGGTCCTACCATAACTTTGGATCCTAATCAGAATCCTTCAAAAAACATTTATGATAACCAGTTTGATCCTAACAAGGAGAAAGCGGAAGAAGCAATGCGGGTTGGTCAGAATATGACCCAGAAATGTCCTAAAGGTCAAAAGTGGGATCCTGTAAGACAAGAGTGTTACCGTGAGAAATATGTAAGCAATCAGGCCAAGGCGAATGCTATAATTACGGGTCTGAACGCCGCAGGAATGCTTGCCGATAGGTTTTCTGGAAACAAGAGAAGGGAAGAGAACACACAGATCATTGGAAGCCTTGCTGACAGTGTGATGCCCAAGAAGGATTACAACGGCGTGGATTTTTATGGTTATGAGGATGTCAATACCTTTACACCCAATCCGCGTTATGGTACGTACAACCGATCGGTATACCAACCCCCAGGCTCAGAGTACATGGCTGATGGAGGCGAAGTTCAGTATCTTACCAAAAAACAGATAAACGATCTTCTTGCAAAAGGTGGTCAAATCGAATTCCTATAAAGACAAGAACATGTATTACAAAGTAAGGATAAAGAAACAACCCAAAGCCCAGAGTGGCCTTGAGGTAAAGATGCGTGCTGGTTTGGGATTCAACGCCAATCAGTTGTCATGGCCAGTGATGGCAGGAGAGTTTTCCGAGCCAGACCTAAGCACCAACCAGACTTTGAAACCCATACCCAGGGACTTGGCCAACCTTGAAGCTGAGGTGGGAGAGACCGCTGTTACAAACCTTAATGCGGATGGCATACCTGAGCATTACAGGATAGGTGGCAAACGTCACTATGATGGTGGTACTCCTTTGAATCTTCCAGATCACAGTTATATTTTCTCAAGGGATAACAGCATGAAAATCAAGGATAAGGATATCCTTCTCCAATTTGGAATCACCAACCCACCGAAGGGTGGAGTGACACCAGCTGAAATCGCAAAGAAGTATGATCTGAACAAATACAAGAAAGTCCTTCTTGACAAGAACTCAGATGACCTGTCCCGTTCCACAGCGGAGATGATGATAAAGAATTACACCATCAAGCTTGGTAAACTGGCCATCGTACAGGAATCCATGAAAGGTTTCCCAGAAGGTCTTCCGCAATTGTCAATGGCATATCTTGAATCCGTAGGCATAAAGCCTGAGGAAATCCTGCCAAAGGAAGAAGAAGCCGAGCAGATGGGGATGATGCCTGAAACTGAAGAGGATCAGATGCAGGATCCTGAGACAGAGGAGAATCCTTATCAGGATCTTCCTGAGATGCAGGCAAAGTATGGTAGAAGTGTTTTCAGGGCTCCAAGCAATGAGCACCTGCGTCTTTTTCAAGGTGGCGGTGGTACAACCCTTACACCTTATAGTTTTACAGTGGGTAGTGGACAGACTGCTAAAACATACAATGTCAGTCCTCCTTTGACCAATCCTGACATGACAAAGTTTGTATATGATTTGGATGCTACAACCACTGATTACGATCCTCGTCTTTCAGATGAGAGCAATAAGAAGTTCAATCAGTTCAGACAAGCCATTCTTGACAATCCTGATGCTCAGGATAAGATATGGACAAATTATAAAACACAGCTTGATCACGATCTTGCAAATGGTAAAATTTCAAGAACACAATACTATAACATTCTTAAAGATAAGCCTACTATTGTAAATGAGTTCATGAATTATCAGAAGCAGAACTGGGCTCTTGCTGATGCTGATGAGGAATTTAAAAAACAAAACGGTATATCTTTTTTTGACAAAAGCCTTGGACAGTTTGATGCAAGGGGACGACGCAGTAATGAAACTGTGAAAAACATCCTTAAGACAAGAGGCTTTACCGATGCTGATATAAAAGTGGATCCCGATCTCACAAGGCAGTTTCAGATCACCAACTTTGCCGTAGCAGGCATGATGAAGGATCCTGCACTTGCTGACAAGTATAAGAATTTCACTTTACCAGGTGGAGGCCGATATACGGATCCAGGAAACGTAAGGAATCCTTACACTGGTCAAACCACATTCAGTCCGAGTGACGAAATATATGGAGACGACACATCCAACATTCGTTATACGTTCATGGACGAGGAAGCCAAGAAAACATGTATGTGTAAAGGTGTGGAGACACCGCTTGATTCAACTGGCAAATGTCCTTGTGAAGAAGATAAACTAACACCTCCTGGAGAAATACCTCCAGTGGAAGCTCCAAAAGATGCACCATGGTGGATACAGGATGTGATACGTACCAGCGGTGCGATAGGAGAGTATGCCAAAATCAAGAAGTACATGCCTTGGCAGGCCAAACAGAATGTTGACTATATCGAACCGACATTCTATAGTCCTGAGCGTGAGCTTGCTGCAAATGCAGAACAGCTTGCAATTGGTGCACAAGGGGCCGCACAGTTCGCAGGTCCTCAATCATACAATGCGCGTTTCGCACAGTTGTCTGGCAAGGCTGCCGCTAATGCAGCTGACATCATGGGACGCTATAACAACCTGAATGTAGGCGTGGCAAACGAGACAGAGAAGATGAATGTAGACATATTCAACAGATATGCTGCCACTTCCGCAAAGGATGCCACCATGTTGTACGACAAGGGTGTGATCGCCAACCAGCAGTTTGACGCATCCAAAGCCAAGGGAAGGGAGAAGATTGGAAATGCGATGATATCTGGAATAACAAATGCTTCAGATGCATACAACCTCAATCAACTGTATCCAGACTTTGCAATTGATCCCCGCACTGGTGGAAGATTGATGCGCAAGCCTCCTTCAAGGGAAGCCACTCCACAGCTACCACAGGATTATGCAAAAGAGTATAGTGACTTTGTTTCCAAGCTTCCAGCAAATACTACCGCTGAGGAAAGGGCAAAGATCTGGGGGGATTACAAAGGCAAGATAACGGATTCAAAAGATGAGGAAGATGAAAGAAGAAAACAATATCTTGAAATGCTTAGGGCTGGATATCCTAAAGGTGCAGGGGATCCTGGATATGGATACTTCCAATATGGAGGAGATTTTGGATACGGATACTTTGATTACTAAACATTTAAAGTTTATTAAATATTAAATATTTTTTTTGTATATTTACATATAGGTCATGGCAACATATATACAAGGGGTAACCGACTACATACCAGAGATTCAGCCGTTCAAGCCTGATCTTAATTTCTATACCAAGGTTCTCCAAACCAAGCAGAGTCAGTATGATTCAGCGCTTCAAAGTGTAAACAACCTTTACGGTTCTTTGCTTTATAGTCCATTAAGTGCACAGGACAATATAAAAAAGCGTGACGATTACTTTAAGATGATTGAGCAGGATCTGAAAAAGATCACTGATATGGATTTGTCATTGCCTCAGAATCAAACCATTGCACAAAGGTTGTTTACTCCCATTCTTGAGGATAAGAACCTCATGAAGGATTACAGCTTTACAAAGCATACAATGGGGCAGATTGATTATGGTAAGAGTTTCACCCGTTGCAATAAGCCAGAGGATTGTCCTGGTGGATACTGGAAGGAAGGAATAGACTACTTGTATCTGAAGCTTGATGAGTTTGCCAAGGCAAGTCCTGACAAAAGACTCGGAATGCAAAATCCTTCATACGTACCATGGTACAATCTTTCCAAGAACATAGTTGACTGGGCAAAGGATAAAGGTTTTGTTGTAAGTGCCGTATACAACAACGGTCGTTACATCATAAAGAAACAGAACGGTCAGGAACTTGAACCGCATTTGCAAGAGATGTTCATGGGTGTGTTTGCAAAAGACCCCAAGTATCAGGCGATGTTCAATGTGAAATCCGTGATGCAACGCAAGGCTTTCATAGACCAGATGAAAGGCAAGTACAATGGTGATGAGAACAAGGCGGAAGAGGCATGGTTCAACCAGGTGATGAACATTACTGGAAAAAGACTCCAGGACATGGCCAATGCCAGTGAAAAGACCCTTAGCAGTGTGAGGACCAAGAAGCAGGCTTATGCGGATATGATAAAACAAAAAGGGGTGGTAAAGGCCAATGCTGCAAACGATCCCATTTTGAATGCATGGATGAGTCTTTCAGAGGATGAAACCGTTGCGGTTGAAAACAACAGTTTTTTTAGTGGGATCAAGGATCTGATGTCCAATATGAACAAGGATCCTGAAAACAGGGACATGTTGCGTAGCAGGATAGATGACCTTGTTGCAGCTGGTCTCTTATCTGAAGAAGTAACCCAGGTAACCAAAGAATATGCCGCATTGAACAATGCTGTAACTGACATGAGTGCCGATCCTTTTTACATGGAGGCTGTACAACATGGAAACAGGATGGCTGAAAAAGAGTATGATAGGGAAACTCAACGGTTGGGTAAAGTGATGGATTTTTACAAAGACCTTATCGTAAACAGTATGAAAGGCGGAAGTGGAAAAGCTTCGTCTTTGTATATGCAAAGAGGTGCAGGTAGTCTTGACAATCCCATGATACAGCCAACAGGACCAGGTAACACCACTGGTGGTTTTGGTACTCCAGGAGCTCCTGATTTTTATGCAATTGAACGGCAAGCTGTAGATGTTGGATTACAACAACAGGACAATTATTCATCTGACTTCATGTCAGTCATGATGGGAAGATTGGATAATATCATAACAAGTAATGAAGCCACCGTTGAACAAAAAAAATGGGCAAAAACCATCAAGGGAAACATTCTTGGAAAGAACTACGATCCGACCCTCAACAAATACAAAAATGGAAATGACAGTTATGACACTTTCACATCAGCAAATTATACTGCAGAACAGAAATACGCTTTTTTCAATGATGCCAAGATAGAAGCTGATAAGAATCAAGTCTTTCTTGGAACAGCTTATTATGATTTGTTGAAACTCAAGGAAGAAGAAAACGTGGCAAAGGCGCGTGTAAGCGTGGCATGGGATCACATTACAAGGAACAACACTGCGATACGGGAGTATGTAAACAACAACAGGAACAAGTTTGGTAGCGCCAATGCGTTTTTGAACATGTTCCAAAAACAGTCTGACGGGACCTATTATATAAAAGGAAGGAAGGAATATATAGCTGATGCAATAAAAGCAATGCCTCAAATAGATGGTAATTTGCCTCAGGAAGAAAGAGAAAAGATTCACAATGGGCAATTGAAACAAGCTGAAAAGGATTACAATACCTATTTCCAGGAATACAAAAAGCTGTATCATTCCGATGATCCTCAATTGCGTGATAAAATAACTTCTCCCAACGGCATGACCGTCGGTAGATACAATGCCAACGGTCGTTTTAGCAATGTGCTGACTTGGGACTTTGACAAAGCTGCAGGCGAAGAAGCCAACGGAAACCAAGCGTTTTATGATATGTATCAGATGTTGGCCAGCGGTTCAAATTTAAAAATTCTAACAGGTCCTGCATCATCTTCATATACTGCTGAAAACTTACAAAATGCACAGGATGATTTAAGAGCACGGCAATTGCTTACTGAAATATTCAATGATTATTATCTGAATGACCACTCCAGTGAATCAGCTATGGCTAAAAGACCAAGAGGTCGTGTATCACGTGCACAGATTGCGGGAAATGATTTTCGTAAAAGATCAATAACCATTTATCCAAGTTTTCAATATCTGAAAGATGCATTTGGGGAAATGGAAAGCGCAAAAGCTACTGGTAAAACATTCAAGGCATACGGTCTTGATCTTGATGCTATTGCTTTAAACGGTATAACCATGTACTTTGATGGTAATGATGACAAAGGTAAGTTTGAAAAGGATTTCAACACTCATCCTTACACTATAGCATTGGCATCAGGTATCAAGTTGAATGTAAGCGCGCCAGGAGGAACAGGCGGTGTATCCATTTACAAAAAAGGAAACAAAGTCGTATTGGATGGTACTCTCAACCAGCTTGATGGCATGAATAAAGTAATCAACACTACAACGTTTACCCCAGCCGAGTACGCTTTTGATTTTGGAAATACTGGTGATCCAAGAGCTCCAGGAGGTGATTTTGATCCAGGTATGATTGTAGCGGGAATGGAAGAGCTTGTAAGGCAACTTTATACAAGAAACTATTATGCATCACAAGGAGTGCCTGTTGATATGAAATCCTATGATCCAAATGAACTTGCCAATCTTGTATTGAACACTTCTTATAGAAGAGGTATGGCTGACATGCCTTTCCAACAAGAGCAGCAGATAAACCAGCAGAAGTTCATGCAGGAGCAGATGCAGAACTACTATAATCTTATCAATAGTCCTAACAGTCCCTTTTAAAAAACAAAGACATGGCAGATGAGACTCCTTACGGGGACCTGTCGGTAAACAATCCTTTACCGCTTTTTAACAATCCAGATCCTCCACCCCCGCCCTATATAAATGTAGCGTCTGGAATGCCTCCAGCGGTCGTTGTCAATAATGACATAGCTGGAAACTACAAGCAAGGTCCAGCTCCTGTGTTCTTGCAAACAGCACCAGAAGGTGCGAACCTTACAAGGACCATAGCGGATGTTATGCGCAGTGCGCCTACCTGGGCAAAGAATGACAGGGTATATGGTGCTCCAATGGACTATGGTGCTGGTTGGAAGGCGCACAACTTTGAACGTTATTATACCCATCCTTCTTTTCAAAAACTTGGATTTGATCCCAGAAGGGACAATGAAACCATTTACAATCAGAACAGTACTGTATGGGATGACATGACCCGTATGGGAAATCAGTGGTGGAGTCTTGCCTGGTCAGGATTTAAAAGTCCATATGACTTTGGAAGTGAAAGCACTTCCTTTGATTTTGAAAAAGCAATGGCCATAGGCAGTAGCTCAAGAGGCGGTGTCGGAGGGTTCTTTACAAATCTTGGTTTGCAAAGCGCACATACCATAGGTATGATGAGTGAAATGGTTCTTGAAAACGCTCTTATTACTGGAATAGGTGCTCTTACAGGAGGACCTGTTGGTGCGGCTGGAGGTCTTGCAATGGGCATACTTAAAAGCGCTCCTGGCATGCGCAAACTTTTTCAGTTTGGGGAGGCAGCAAAATCAGTAAACCAGTTGCAAAAGGAACTCAGGGAAATTAACAATGTCAGAAACGCTGTTGAAACCGTAAAGACAACAGGTACTCTCAGCAAGGTGGGCAACTTCATGAATCCTTTTCATGGTACAACTGAATATCTGACTAACCTTCAAAACGGCGCAAACGGTTTCAGGGAGATGAGTAATTTCATCAAGATGCGCAAAGGTGCTGGTGCTGTGTTCAGGGATCTTCGTGAAATGAACTGGGCCGTCAGTGAATCCATGATGGAAGGCAACATGGCCAGGAACGAGTATACGGACAAATTGATTGATAATTTTTATTTCGAGTATGGCCGTATGCCAAGCATAGAGGAATCAAAAGGCATACATGAGAAGGCAAAGAGCGTTGATTTTGCAGTAAGCCTTACAAACGTACCTGTTATATATTTCAGTAACAAGTTAGTGTTTGACAAACTCTTCAAGGGTTTTCGACCAGCCAGTGCGGTTGAGCAGACTCTTATGGAAGGATCCAAACGCACATTCATAAGGAATGTTGAATGGAAAGCAGGTCAGAGCGTATACAAGTTTATGGAAGACAATGCCAAAAAGAACTTTGTCAGATTCATCACCAAATCACCTTATCTGCCATGGACTAAGAAGTATTTCATGGGTAATATAAGTGAAGGTCTTCAGGAAGTGTTCCAGGATGTGGCATCAGATTGGTGGAGACAGTATTATGAAGATGTATATACCGATCCAGCAGCGGCAGGAATGTATTCCAACATAGCTTCTCTTGGCAGTGCGATGGGTAATACGTTCAGCATGCGTGGTCTTGAAACACTTTTGTCAGGATTCCTCATGGGTTCCATTGTACAAGGTGTTGGTAGTGCGGTACATCTTCCTCATATGGCGCCTGGCCTTTACAAGGATCTCATGGGCAAGGGAAAGATAGAGGAGATGAAAAAGATAAGAAGGGCCCAGGAAGATCTTATAGGTAAGACTGTTGACACTGTATTCAACGATGCTTTCATGCCTTACAATAAAAATGTGGACAATGCATTGTCACAGAAATATCTTGCAAGGAAAATGGAAGAGGCTACACGTATGGGTGATCAGGCCGCTTACCAGGATGCAAAGGATCAGATGATGCTTGAACATCTGTACTTCATGGCTTCCACAGGCAGGATGGATCTTGTAACGGATCATATCACGGCACTTCAACAACTGAATGACCAGGAGTTGCAGGAGGCTTTTGATACGAACACCGAGGACTCTAAGAAAATCAGGGAGAGATTGTCAACCCTTATGAACAGGGCTGAGACCATGAAGATCCGTTATGAGAATTATCAAAGTAAGTTTCCAAATCCTTTTGACCCTAAGATGGTTGACAAGACCAAGGAGCCAGACTTATATAAACAGACCCTTAGGAACAGGGAAACCTGGGATACAGCAGTCAAGGACGCTTTGATGACCGAGTCTCTTTTTGAAAGGAATGTCGAACGCAACCAGACAATATACAATGATCTTGCTTCAAGCAAACTCATAAGCAATGCTGCAGCTACCGATATAACCAGTCTTATGTCAAGGAAGGAATTGAACAAAGAAATCACCGTACTTGATGCAGAAATAAAAGGTCTTGAGCTTGGAAACAATGAAAACAAAAAACTTGCAAAAAAGAAAAGCGATAAGCTTGAAGCGTTGCTTGATTACAGGAATAACCTGGATGATTATGTAAACAATTACAAGCGTTACAGGCAGTTGCTTGTGCAGTTGCAGAACCGCAGTGTAGTCAATAAAGCAGGCAACATAGTAGTTGACAAGAACAGCAAGGAAGAGTATGAGATCCTTGAGATCAACGAGGATGGTTCATTGCTTGTGATGGATAACCTTGGAGAAATGTCATTCGTGGATAAGAAGGATGTCAGACCATATACAAAGAATAGGATGATTGAAACCGTTCTCAAGAAATCAAATCAGAACCTTTTCAAATCAATGCGCAGGTATTTTGCAACTGTTGCAAATGTTACGGACAGTGCGGTTCCCAGTGATGAGAAGATGGTAGATGCCTTCAACAAGATCCGTGACAACTATACCCTTCAGAACGAGAACGAGTATCTCACAAAAACCATGAACGTGCTCACCAACCCAGCTGGTTTGATGGAGTATGCTGACAGGTTAAGCGGTATAATCAAGATAAAGCATCAAAACTATGCCGAGTATCTAAAACAGAGTTGGGCCAACCTTACAAAGGTTTACAAGGATAATGCGTTCCTAAACAATCTCTTTGACAACAGGGCGGCCATTGATCCTGAGGATGCGGAAAAGGCTTTGCGCAAGGGAGACTTTACTGATGTGAAGATTTATGATATTGAAAACGGCAAGGAGATAACCAAGACCGACAAGCGTTATGATGACATACAGAAGGCCATCAAACAGTACAAGGATGCCATAGCTGACGATATCGCCAAGACAAAGAAGAAAGAGGCCAAGCCCGCTGAAGAAGAGGAAGAGGTTGAGACAGAGAGCAAGCTTGACCAGGATACCGTTGATAAGCTCCTGAACCTGGTGAAGAAGGAGAACAAGATCAGGAAAGACAATGACGAGGACCTGTTGGCAGAGAATGTCGATGACCCTTTGACTGCCAAGTGGCTTGCAGAGAGTGATGACGCACAGGATATAATCGCAGAGGCAACCAAAGATGCAAGGAAAAAGGTACCTACGAACAGACCTGCCAAGGGTGAGAGTTTTGAAACAGGCACCGTTCCAGATGAACTAAAAGCTCTTAAAGGCCTATGGCAGATGAAGGTTGTCCTTACTGAAGACGGTTTGTATTATGTTGATCAAAAAGGCAATCTGTATAATAGGATCTCTGATCTTAAAGTAAACAAATTCCTTGATAGAAAAGGCAATGAAACTACAAGTTCCACAGGCATAAGAGCTGCGGCAAGAGGAAATATTGCTGATCATATTCTTAGAAAAGTGGTGGCTGGTAAACTGGAGTTTCAATTCAAGAACAACAAACCCACAGCTGATACGGTCAAGGAAGTCACTGATGAGATAAACAAATACATATCAGACAAAAAACTTGATATAATTTTTAAAGATACAGCAGTCAAAAGCCTTATCGTTTCCATAAACGACATAATGGATTTCCTTGAGAACAACAACCTTACTCTTTACTCTGACATCCCTTCCATATGGGGTGAGTTGAAAGGTAAAAGGTTTGCAGGTACGATTGACTTGCTTGCCAAGGATGCCAAAGGCAATTACTACATCATAGACCTCAAGACCAATTCCCCAGAGGACAGCCGACGTTTGGAAAG
>Ga0129333_10001281_pt1 | contig 22556 bp, 14 predicted proteins | sample CPB6_08_DNA_FD_94474 | JGI IMG/M metagenome (GOLD analysis project Ga0129333, IMG submission 94474) | Freshwater to marine salinity gradient microbial communities from Chesapeake Bay, USA - CPBay_Sum_0.6_0.8_DNA | ecosystem: Environmental > Aquatic > Marine > Coastal | place: USA: Chesapeake...
AATGGAAAAACTTTAGCCGATTCTATTATTGCATCATATATTGAAAATCCTAAAAATTCAGGAATTAGTTATTTTGCTCCGTTGTTGCCTAATGTGTATGGCTTATACAATAGTGGAGAATATATCAATGCAACAGACAGTGTTCTACATTTGGGTTTCGCAACTGGTAGCAACGATGATCCATCACATCAGCAATATAACTTAATACGTGATGGCTATGCTAGTGATTTCTTACCTGGCGTACCATTATTCTCAGAACAGACACCGGATAGTTTATATGACAGAATGTTAGACAGTTTGTGCGGTGTAGATGAAATAGGTGAAGTTGTTCCAAATCCATACTTGCCACGTGCAGTTCAGACTGGTGTGTTGGCAAGACCTAGACAAAGTTTCTTCTTTAATCGTTTTGTTGCATTGCAAAACTATTTAGAATATGCAAATTCAGTATTGGCTCAATATCCAATTAGTGAAATTAGACAGTCATTGTTCTTGAATTCGTCAGGTCCTTTCTACGATACTGCTGATTACTGGCAATATGTCAATTGGTGGGCTCCTGGATATGATAATAATACAAAGTCTGCATTGCAAGTTCCTATTTATGCTGATTTGTCAACTCTGACCGTTCCTGCAGGAACTATTGTAACCGTATTGACTAACAATGAAGGTAAGTCTGAGACCTATGTTTATGAAGAAAGCGGCAATTGGAAGAGAATTGGTTTGGAGAATGGAACTATAGAGTTCAAATCTGCATTATGGGATTACGCTAGTGTAAGATTAGGTTATGGAGATAACTTCTTTGATACTAACGTTTATGATGAATATCCAAGCGAAGAAACTAGAAAAATTGTTCGTGCCCTAAACGAAGAAATTTACATTCAAGATTTGTTGATACATCGTAACAAGAGTTTGATTTTATTATTTGAATACATTCAAAGTGAAACAAGTGAGAATCAAAATTACTTACCTTGGTTGAATAAAACATCATTAATAGATGTATCTCATACTATTCGTGAGTTAAGACCCATTGAAGTATTTCAAACAGACAACCAAGAATTTTTGGCAGGATATTTGAACGAAGTAAAACCATACCACGTTGTCATTAAAGAGTTTGTATTCAAATATACAGGTGAAGAGTTGTATGCTGGTAACATAACAGATTTTGACTTGCCTGCAAAATTTGATAAGTCAATTGAGCGATTTGTTACTCCTCAATTGGTTTACAACAACTCCAATGGTGTAAACGAATTCTTACCTACAAATCCTATATGGGAACAACCAGAATACAGTCAGTGGTTTGAGAATAGAGGTGTAAGTATTACAGGTGAAAATGAATTCCAATTAACGACATTGGCATCATATATTTCGTTGAATACTGCATCATTTGCAGTTGATAATGCACAAGGATTCCCAATCAATGGAGTATTATTAATTGGAAGTGAAAAGATTGGATATTCATCAGTAGACCGTGCATACAACATAATTTCTGGTTTAACTAGAGGAGTAGATGGGACCCCTATATCCGCACACATTCCTGGTGCGTTGATTTATACTGATTTACCTCCAGTAGTGCTACTTAACGGTGGAAGAGGATATACAGAGCCTCCAAAAGTTACAGCATATATAGATACAACAATACATCCAGCTCCTACTAGACCTGCAGTATTAGAGGCAGTAATGAGTTTAGATAGTGTCTTGAGAATCAATGTCTCAGATCCTGGAGAAGGGTATGCAGTTCTACCTACGATTAAAATTGATCCAGCTATAGTTGTAAACTTTAGTAGCACAGACGTAAATCCAAATATCGATACAATTCGTTTGTACGCACCATTATTACAAACAGGTGATTTGGTACAATATAAAGTTGGAGCAAACAGTACGGCAATAGGTGGATTAGAAAACGACCAATGGTATTACATCAATGTTCTAGAAACTGTTCCTACAGTTATTGTTGGGTTATATTCAAACTACTTAGATTCATTGGTTGATCATGACAGAATTTTCATATATAGCAGCGGAACAGGTAATAATCATTCATTGAATTTGGGTGCAAGAGCAAGTGCAATTTCTACAGCATATCCTATTCGTGAAAATGATGTCACATTAAGATTCGATAGAACTTCATATAACTCTGATGTTATAGAATGGATAGCAGGAAGATATTATGGAGCATTCTACGCAGGTAATTATTCTAACAGCGAATCTGTCTCAAGTTCTTCAATAACTTTACAGAGTACGCAGCCTCCTATAGCAAATATATTAGCAAGCGCACAGGGTATTGCATTTGAGATTACTGATTTGAGAAATGAACGAGTAATTACTTACAGTTCATTCATACGTAATGTATTGAGCACAGAAAACTCTGATAATTCTATAAGATTAATACTTCAAGATGATGGATCAGGTAATCCAAATGCATCAGGAGGTACTCTTGGTTTCTATATCGGAATGCCAATAAAATTCAAAGGTGCAGTAGGAACAAGTAACTTAGTAAATGATACTGTCTATTATGTGAACAGTATACTAAGTTTAACCGATTTTACTGTTTCTACTGACCCTTCAGGAAGCCCAATCTTAGCATTGAATGATTTTAATCCAGGTGCTTCTGGGTTAGAATGTTATGTCGGTGAAGTTACAGATACCGCAGTAATTACTGTTAATTATCCCGGTATTAGAAACATTACAGCTACCGCAGCAGTTACAAACAAAGTAACTGTACCGTTCAATGTGACTGGTACTGGTGGTACAGAAGGATTCTATATTGATCTTCCTATATTCTTTACAGGAACTGACAATACCTTACCACAAAACGGTGTATTCGGTGGCATAGTAGAAAATCAAGTTTATTATGTAACAACAGTAGTAGATGAACAAACATTTACGATGTCTACAACTACGAATCCATTAACATTCAATGTCTTATCTACAGATTCAAGTACGGACACAGTAACTATAGATGGTGATACTTCTAAATTAACTGTTAATGAACCTATTATTTTTAACACAATGGTTGTTGCAGGCTCAAACGTAATATCATTTGGTAATATTGTATCTGGTCAAACATATTATGTCTCTGCTATTACTGCACCGGGTGCTTTCCAAATTTCTGAATCTGTCAACGGTTCAGTATTTGCATTAGCTACAGTTGCAGCCGCTAGCAACACCTCAGCATTAGTCACAAGTCAAAAGAATACAGTAACATTAGAAACAGCTACCGGATCTACCATGGTAGTAAATGTCAGTTTACCGGTCAGCCCTGGACAGGTTAACGGTCAACTATTCACGATGTATGAAACATCGGAACAGTATCCTAACTTAACAGGTACAGATGGAAGTTTAATCACTAGAGGAGTTGCATCTTTGATAGGACAACGTACTATTGACGGAAGCCCAGTTGATGTTAATAGGGTAATTATGACTAACTTCAATCCAGGCGTCAATGTCGCACTTCAATTGACTAACATCTATATTAATATGCCAGTTCAGATATCAGAAGATTTGTTTGACAGTGCTTCTTATTTGGTTCCTGGAACAACATATTATGTTGTTGATAAAGGAACAGTGGAAGTAGACGTAACAAATACTTCTCAAATTACAACTGGTGTAACAGTTACTGCTGGAAGTTTTATTGTGGGTCGTAGCTATGTAATTGTTACTATAGGATCTACAGATTTTACTTTAATTGGTGCAACTTCTAACACACTTGGTTTAATATTTACGGCAACAGGTCCTGGTACTGGTACTGGTACTGCAAACGTTATTAGAAATCAATTAACATGTGATACAACTGAATCATTATTTGCAGATATGCCGATTAGTTTTACCGGAGCAGGTATCGGTGGTGTTAATATCGATGTAGAATACTACGTCAAGGAAGTTGTAGACGATCATCTTTTCACTATAACAAACACTCCGGGTGGTTTAGAAATAGTAGTTCAAACTGCTAGTGGATTAATGACAGGTGTAGGATTACCTTATGTTAAACTAGCCACAAGCGTGGGTGGTACTGATATTAATCCAGGTGACACAGAACAAGCAGCAACAATTAATGTGGCAAATCCTGCGGTAATCACAGTAGCTAGCGCACCAGAAGATGGTAACACCGTTATTTTCAGAAATGGTAATGTTCCTAGTGGTGTTGCGTTAGATACTACATATTATGTACGTAATGCGTCCTCAACAACGTTTAATATTTCTTTAACACCAAGTGGTGCTTTGATAAATTCATCAGGATCTTCAGGATCCACGACAATGGTTAATAATACTGATGCTACTATAGATCAGACACCATTAAGTATCCCTGAGTTCGATATAAGCTACATTTTAGGCGGATACCGAGCAATTATTAGTGATCCGGCGTCAGGTTATGCCGTAGATAACACCATAGTTATTTCGGGAACAAATATGGGAGGTACTTCTCCTGAAAATGATTTGACATTGACAGTAAATTCTATAGGTAGTTTAGGTGAAATTACTAGCGTAATTTGTGCAGGTATAGTTCCTGGTGAATCTACACAATATTATCTAAAAGTTATTTCTCCAACAGAATTCGAATTGTATGAAAATGCATTAATGACCGTTCCAGTTAGTGGTTTAGGTTTACCTTATGTTGGTATAACGCAAACTACAGTTACATATTTAACTTCCGGAACAGAAGCACTAACATTGGACGATGCGTCGGGATTCTCGGTAAATGATAGCGTCGTGTTTACTGGTGATTTAACCCCTACGGTAGGATCATCACCAGCAATAGTAGCAGGACAGAATTATTACATAACATCTATTGCAGGAAATGATATTACTATTTCAGATGAGCCTGGTGGCAGTAACATCAATATTTTAACTAGTATTGCGGCAGACTTTACTATTGCTAAATCTGGATCCTTCGTATTATTACCTGAACCGTTCATATTCAATCAAAGTATTGTAAAATACAATAATCGTGTTTACGTTTGTGTAATTTCAAATAACGATGATGAATTTGTCTTTGGTAAGTGGGAATTACTAACAAGCGGTGATAGAAGATTAAATGCAATGGATCGTGTTATTGGTTACTATGCACCAACAAGCAATATGCCTGGTGTAGACCTATCACAATTGTTTGAGGGTGTAACATATCCAAACAGTATCTATTTAGGAAATGCATTTCAACCTAACCAGCAATTCCCTATTGATACTGTATTGCAGGATCAAGTTTTCTATCCAACTGCCGTCGACATAAAAGCGGTTTCTTGGGATGGTACAAAATATCTTGCACCTGCTGATACACCTACATATTCTGCTGTTCTATCTAGCGAAGATACTAACGAATGGGAAATTGCTAAATTAGCCAACACACCTTTAGGGGCGACAGATATTATCTATGCCGGTGGGTTCTATGTTATAACTACGACCAATGCTGCAACCCCTGTGTTTAGAAGCAATGATGGTGTAACTTGGACAACTAATGGTTACTATACTCCCTACAGTGCTACACCTTATAGCTCTACACCTTATGATATGACTGCACTTGATGTAGCTTCTATTTCATTGAATTCGGTAACGTATCTAAACACACTATGGGTCGCAGTAGGACAAAACATCGTGTCTAGTGATGATACGTATAGTTGGAGAGAACGTTTTGTATTCTCTAATCCATTATTAACTAATGTATTATATGGAATAGATGGTGTATCCATGACCAATTATACAGGTTTTATTGCTGTAGGTAAAGGACAACAACTAAACTACTCATCTGGTATCGGTGTTGAGGAAGACATAAATCTAATAATTATAAGTTCTAATGGATTAAATTGGAATCAACTTCCGTATGTTTCAGCTAAAGGTTTATACGGAATAACACATAACACCAGCAATATTATTGCCGTAGGTGAGGATGGTATTATTTATAGTTCCAATAACGGAACAAACTGGTTAGGTGTTAACGAAGTAAAAGTACTGAGTGCCAACGATGTTTCAAATGAAATAAACGTAACTAATACAGCGGGCTTTACGGTTGGTCATGAAGTATACTTTAGTCAATCTTTCAACGTGATAGTTGCCGGAACACCATACTATATTGTCAATGTTGTATCCTCTACACAAATACAAGTTAGCTTGACCTCAGGTGGATTACCTATTACTTTAAACGCAGATGATCCTTCTGTAGATACATATATGCATTTAACATACACAGCATCATTGCGTGATGTTGCATACGACAATGGCATTTATGTAGCCGTAGGCGATAATGGATTGATTAAAACATCTTCTAGTGGAACTGGTTTATGGTATGAACAAACTTCCGGGACTACCGAAAATCTAAACGGCATAACCTACAATAGTGATGATGGTATTTGGATTGCAGTAGGCGACAACAATACTATATTAACAAGTATTGACAACGGTGTAACTTGGACTAATTCATCTGTATTTGCACCACAGCAAACTATTTACGATGTACAGGGTGCTGAATTCACATTTGGTTACGGTCCGGAGGAATTAGTACCTGGAGTAATAACTGATAATGTAACAATGATTGTTGCTACAAGGCCCGGTACGAACTGGGATGAAACTATATACCAACATGTTGGATATAATGTTGCATCATTAGAAATAGAACCACAATCTGGAACACAGGTCACGTACAGCTTTGATGTAGGTCTAGTGAATAATATTCAAACTCCAGCGAAGATAGCAGTTTTTGTAATTAATGGAACAACTGGATTATCAACAACGATTTATGAGGGGTTAGACTATAGCATCGATTGGATATCATTAACAATAACATTAGATACACCGTTAGTATACACACCAGTCGCAGATAAATTAAGAATTGATATTTACGAGGTAGGAAACGGAAATCAATTAGTAAAAGCAAGCACTAAAACCGATCCTATCAGAATCAACGAGACCACTGGTTGGAATGAAATCTATGTCAATTGTAATTATTCTGGGGAAATATATCAGGGTTCGGGTGTCATTAGACCTGGCACTAGCCCAGTAGATGCTGTTTGTATTGAAACTGATTCATCTTCTAACTCTATTTTATGTGAAAATGTTTCTGGATTCGTACTCAACAATGCAATCACATTCCAAGGTACTACCTTCGGTGGCATACAAGAAGATACAATTTATTATGTAAAAACCATAAGCTATATAACTAATAGGATAACTATTTCTACTACGTTTAATGGTGGTACAGGAACTGCTGGTCCTACGTTATCGTTAACTGATGGTTCAGGATATATGACAGCCATCATATCTACTGGTACTGGGTTAGTTTGGACAGATCCTATCATTTATCATAATGGTAGCAAGTTGCTATTAGGAACTACAGGTACAGTTACAAGAACTAAAGAAGCACCATATAATACAGTTACATGTAACACTACAACAGGTTTGTCTGTAGGAGAACGTGTAGTATTCAGTGATACAATGTTTGGTACTGTGATTCAACCTCAGACAACTTATTATGTTGCATCTATATACGATTTTAATGAATTTAGAATCTCAGGAAATAGTGTTGCAACTAATGCTGGTAGTTTTGTAATAGGAAATGAATACGTTATCATAACACTCGGTACCACTGACTTCACGTTAATTGGTGCAACTAGCAATACTGTAGGATTGCCGTTTACGGCAACTGGTACAGGCTCTGGTACCGGTACAGCGTGGGAAATACTGCAATTGACAAATGCTACGGGCGGCGCAGAATTCATATCAAATGACTACACGTTTGGAATTGCAGATAATGGAACTTCTGCTTCAATTATATTCTCTACTGGAAATTACGATGCGTCCGTAGACTATATCACATACACATTATTTGGTGAAACAGTACCATTACAATATGGATATACTATTCCTGAAACTCAGTTATTTACAGGAGACGGTTCGACTACTGCATTTGATTTAGAAAATTATGTGGGTGATGCTAATCCAAACAACGCAATCGTTGAAATTAATGGTTTAAGACAGGACATTACCGATTATAATATTAACACAATCAGTAATCAAATTACATTTAGTGTAGCTCCATTAAATGGTGATACAATTGCAGTAACAACATACAATTTGACAGATCGACAGTACTTCAACACTCAATATAACATTACCGGTGCTACAGTATCTAAAATATCTAACATTAACAATAATATTGTTGCCCCAGTTACTGTCCCAGTAACTGCAACTACAGGAGCCACAGATGTCGTAACATGTTCGGATACATCACTGTTTGTTGCAGGTCAAACAGCAGTATTCAAAGGAACAAGTTTCGGTGGAATAGCAGTCGATGGTACTGTATATTTCATCAGGGCCGTATTAAGTTCTACTACATTCACTATTGAAGATGAGAATGGAAACATCATTAATTTAAGTAATGGCTCAGGATCAATGATAGTAGAAGTGGGTGGCCAGCCGGCAGTAAGAGTAACAACAATTAATCCGCACAATTTTGGTGCACCTGTGAACGGTGATGAATTAGTTAGGATTGACGGAGTTTTAGGTGCTGCACAACTAAACAACAATACCTATTATGTTCATGTCATAGACAGTACGACAGTAGATTTATATGAGCAACCATACGATCCAGGATTAGCGGCCGTCAATTATCCAATTACAAGTGTAAGTACATATACAGGTGGAGGATATATCTTTGATAATGATTCCTATAGTATCGTAACTACCATTGTAACCGCAACATCAACCAGTCCTACTTTAGGAAATAGGTTGACAGTTGCAGATACAAGTATCTTAGTTGAAGGTACACCGATTATCTTTACAGGAACTGCATTAGGCGGTGTCAATTTAAATACTGTCTATTATATTAAAGAAATTGCAACCCCAACAGCATTTACGATTTCTGAAACTCGCGGTGGAGATGAAGTTATACTAACTAATGATTCGGGATCAATGAATGCCACACAATGGGAACAACTCGACGTAGACAGACTTTGGGTCACAGTTAACGGATATCGTGTCCCATCATCATCTCTTGTCTTGAATTCTTATAATCAATTGAGTATTTTGACTGAAATTGATCCTAGCGATTCTATAATTATTACAAGTATGATACCTAGTGCAACACCAAACGAAGAAGTTTACTTACTGAACGTAGGACAAACTGAAGCTGGAACAGTATTCCGTGCAAATACACAGACTAGAACTTGGTTAACACAACCTTTAAGCAACACCAGCTCTACAATCTATGTTAATGATGTGACAAGATTAACGGATGTAATAACACAAAATGTCACTGCACCTAGCCCAGTAGACAACATTTTTAATATAGGATTGACGGCAGATAAGAATATAATTTCTAGCATAACGGTCTACAATAACACATTAGGACAAACAATATCGAGTTCTAACTATGAATTAGCTATCGTTAATTTGGCACCAGTATTAAAAATTACTGATGGGGCATATATAAATGCTGGTGATTCGCTTACTATAACCATTCTAGAGGGTAATTTACTTTATATCAACGGAGAACAAATTAAATTTACTTCCGTAGATTTGGTTAATAATACATTAACAGGTTTACAAAGAGGAACCAATGGCACTGGTGAGCAGCAATTTATTCCTAAATATGCAGAAGTTTACGGTTTGTTGTCAAATAATCAGATGAGCGATCCGGATTACGCCGAAACTTGGAACTCTAACGTATATTCTAGCGACGGTGATCCGTTACAAATAAGTATCACACAGCCGGCAATTTTCTTGAGAACCGATATTAGCTGAAAGATAAATAAATATTATGAACAATAAAACCTCAGAAAACAAGAACGATAAACAAAAACTAACCGAAAAAAAGCCCAATGAGCATGGTGGTTTCTATTTTTCTTCCCATCTGAAGATTTTTGATCCGAAAACAGGTAAAATATTAGTAGAAAAACGAGGCGATAATTGATGTCAGTTATAACTTTATCATATAAGATTGAGGGTTTTTTGAAAATCTACGACCCTAACAACGGGGAAGTATTCGTAGACAAGAAAAACGCTATCAATTATGAAAACATGTCAGAAGCTATAGCTGATACATTGAGCAGCCGTGGTTATGGGGAAATTTATGAAATGGCGTTTGGTAATGGTGGCGCCAGCGTAGACGAAACTGGCGTTATTACATATCTTCCCCCAAATACTACAGGTCAAAATGCTGCTCTATACAATCAAACTTATGCCAAAATTGTAGACGACACTAGCGTTTTTAACTTAGATCCCACAAGAAATAAAATGACAGTTTCTCACACTACAGGGCGTGTATATACAGATATTTTAGTACAATGTTTATTAGATTATGGTGAACCAGCTGGCCAAGCTGCTTTCGATAACAGTACGCAAACCGACGGAGAATATGTATTTGATGAATTAGGATTATTAGCAAATTATGGTACGGACAATAACGGGAACGTAATTACTAGATTGCTAACCCATGTCATATTTCACCCAGTTCAGAAATCGTTGAATAGACAAATTCAAATCGACTATACTGTTAGAATTCAAGCTTTAACTAATTTGGTAACTATATAAGATAAATAAAAGAATAGTGGAGTGATTTGAAAAATGGCATATACAATCGTTAAAAGTGATGGAACAGTTTTAACTACCATACCCGACGGTACAATTAACACGACCAGCACATCTATAGGTCTTCCTGGAAGAAACTACGCAGGGTACGGTCAAACTTTAGATACTAACTTTGTCCATCAGTTAGAAAATTTCGCGGACACCACTCCACCTTCAAATCCTCTACGCGGCCAGCTTTGGTATAACACAAATAATAGCACTTTATATGTTTGCCCTACAGACGGAGAAGCAAACGCACTTGCTTGGTTAGCCCTAACATCTACAAGTTCCGGTGGAACAACTACGTTCGGTGCTGTAACAGTCACCGGAAACGTACAAGCAAACAACCTATCTGCAACAAATAACGTAACAGGAAATGCAGGATCTTTCAGTTATCTCACAGTATCGGCTAATGCAAATATCGCCGATGCAAACATAACTACTGCAAACATCGGATCACTATACACTACTTTAATTTCTACTGGCGCAAATACTACAGCAGGTTCTTTAGTTGGTACATGGACAATCAACGGCGGATTAAGTGGAAATTCTTGGGTAATTACTAACGGTAACATTTTTATTGGTAATTCATCAGGCGCCAATTTATACGGTATACGAACAGACAAATACATGTATGCAAACGGAGATCCCATCTCCTTTGCAGGTACATACAGTAACAGTAACGTAGCAAGTTATTTACCTGTATATAACGGTAATATATTAACAGTGCAGACGCAAACTACAGTAATTACTACAGGTGCCAATACGACAGCAGGAAGTATGACAGGCAACTGGACATTGACAGCAGGTTCACGATTTAATGCAACTTACGCTGACTTGGCTGAAAGATTTGAAGCAGACGCAATTTACGATCCGGGTACGGTGGTGGAATTGGGCGGAGAAAAGGAAATCACAGCAGTTCAATATGAATTGAGTGAAGATGTGTTCGGTGTAATTTCTAATACTGCTGCTTATTTAATGAATGCAGGCGCAGGTGACGATGTTAGTCATCCACCAGTGGCAGTTTCAGGTAGAGTAAAGGTTAAAGTAATCGGTAAAGTTAAAAAAGGCCAAAGATTAGTGAGTGCAGGAAAAGGTACAGCCAGAGCAGCATCAATGGGTGAAGCGAATGCGTTCAATACGATCGGTAGATCATTAGAAACAAAACTTACTGATGACGTTGGCACAGTAGAAGCCATAGTAATTATACGATAAGGATTAAAGATGAGTTACGCACAATATGGCTTAATTGAAGCAGCAGATTTCAACAACTTGGTAGGTGGAAATCCTGTAACCACTAGCGGTAAATTAAACACTGTTTGGGCTACGGGAGGCACAACGGCAGGCTACGGACAAACGGCAGTAGCTAACGTGACTGCAGGTTCTACTGTAACTGCATCCAATTGGGCTTCTTTAATCAACAACACAGCAAATGCAGCAACGCACCAAGGTTCTAGCATCACAAGCGTAACCGCACCTTCTTCGGGTGGCACTATTACATATCTTTCTGCTATTCCTACTAACCTTACTACAATTTATACTAATAGATTAAATGCAGGAACTCAAGGATCAACAACTGCAAATACTGCAACTTATGCAACTACTTGGAGTTCAGCATTAACATTCACTCATACTGCTACGTTCGCCAATGGTGACGCTGCTAGATATTTCTTCAACTCAGGTGGACAATTAGCAATTACTTGCTCACATCCTAGTGGAACTGGTATTAATTTACTCTTAAACAACTTAGCTAGCAATATTGGTACAGTGGTTTTAAGTGCCCCAACATCTGGTACAGCGACTATTGCAGGTACAGCATACAACGGAATTACTAAAGTCGGTGGGGGTGGAAACGCACCGACAACTTCTCCAAATACTGGATACTATGCACTTACAACCGCAAATGCTACAGTATTCACACAAACAGCCAGTACAGGCCCTAGCGGATATTTGTCTACGTTTATTCGTGTTATTATTAAATCGAACGGAACACAAGGTTCAAATGGTGATGCAGGTTCTGTAATCACAATTTATACTGTTTGGGATGAAGTACCAGACGGATTAACTGCTGCTGCAAACTCAGCTACAACATTAACTGTACGACCTCCCGAAACAACAAACTTAGCCAATAGTTGGGGCTCTATATCATTAACCGGTACTGTCACCGGATCATAATTTTTAAATAACATTTTTATCCATCTAAATACTCTTAGGAGTGATCGATGGATACAAAAAATTTAATTATTGAAGCTAAAGCCCGTTTTAACCACAACTCTGCTAAAGCTTATCTTAAAGAAAAATACCAAACACGCCTAATTGTTGCCGAACAAGGCGGACTTTGGCGCGCCAATGTGGAAACCATTACCTTTCTAAGTATGGCAAAAACTGATAAAGTGATTCTTATAGATTCTTTTGAGAATCCAGTCGAAGTTAATCGTGAAGAATTGCTATCCAAATTACTTGAAACATACAGTACAGTAATGAAAGAATGGCATCAAGAATGGTCTGAACTTGAGAAAAAACGATGAGTCGCGGTGCAGTTCTTTTTGCTTTCAATTCTCCTAAATACAATTATTACTCTATGGCAGAATTTACTGCTAAGAGAATTAATCATTTTTTAGGACTGCCAGTAACATTGATTACTGATGAATCTAGCTTGCCAGAAGTTCCGAACTTCAAGTTTGACAATATTGTATTGGTAGAACCTGATAAAAACAACATTAGAGATTATGTAGTTTGGATTAACAAGGGCAGGTATCAAGCCTACGATTACAGTCCTTATGATGAAACTATATTGCTTGATACTGATTATGTAGTGAACTCAGATAAGCTACTTAAAACATTTGATTTAGATACAGATTTTTGCTGCCACGACACCACATCCTTTTTGATGCATCCTAAAGCACCACAAGAAGTATTGAGCGCATATAGTTTTAAAACATTATGGGCAACAGTCATCATGTTTAAGAAAACTAAACGTGCGAAACATATTTTTGAATGTTTAGAAATGGTTCAAAAGAACTATGAACACTATGCAAATATTCACAGTTTCATTGCAGGAGTCTATCGTAACGATTATGCATTGACATTAGCACTTAGAATTGCAAACGGACATCAACTATTACCGAGCGATATTATTCCGTGGAATTTATGGCATGTAGGGAAAAATACTTCTGCGTATGCAGATAGTGCAGACGAATTCAATACCGAATATACTGTAATGTTTGATAACTGGCAAAGAGGTAAAATACGTAAAGAGTACATCAACATAAAAGATATGGACTTTCACGTAATGAATAAAGAATCGTTTATGGAGTTAATTAATGAATAAAGGATTCGTCATTATTTCTCAAGATGAAGGAGCTGCCGAAACATATCAAAAATGTGCAGAAGCATTAACAGTTAGCATTAAAAATACGATGCCCGATGCCAAAGTATCTATCATCACAAATAACAAAATTAAAAATGCTAAATTGTATGATAAAATCATACCACTACCGTATGGAGATTTAGCACCTAGAAAATATTGGAAACTTGTAAATGATTGGCAGGTATACGATGCTACCCCCTACGAGTATACAATTAAGTTAGAGTCAGATTTATACTTACCAAAATCAATAGATCATTGGTGGGATGTGTTAGCACAACGAGACCTTGTAATTTCTACTGCGGTCAGAGATTTTAAGCAAGATATTAGTCCATCAAGAGTGTATCGTAGATTTATTGATGACAATAAGTTACCTGACACATATAACGCAATTACATATTTCAAGAAGTCTGATACAGCCAAAAAGTTTTTTGAGATAGTAAGAAATATTTTCGAAAATTGGCCTGAATATCGTGCCATATTAAAATGCAATCCATATGAAGAAGCTACAACTGACTTTGTGTATGCTTTGGCAGCACACATCGTAGGAGTAGAAAATTGTACATTGCCTAATTTTAAAGAAATGTCTATGGTTCATATGAAAAGGTTGATTAACAATTTACCCACAGAAGATTGGACAGATGCGTTAGTGTATGAAATATTACCACATACCCTACGAATAAATTCTTGCCCACAACAATACCCTTTTCACTATCATGTGAAGTCTTTTTCTAATAAAATACTAAAAGCATATGCAAAATAACGACGACGATGATATCATCATTATTTGGGAAGCACCAAAGATTATTCCACCTGAATTCAGGCTATACTATGATGATGCAGGAAAAGTAGTATGCTATACCTGCGAGAAATTAGAGGGAACTTATATCGTTATCGATGCAATAACTTACGCACAGGCTAGACCCGATGTGAGAATTATCGATGGTAAAATCTCAACGGTATCTAACCATTGCATCGTTTCTAAACTCATGCCACACAATATTGAAGGCATTACTTGTGAAGAAGAAGATATAAGCATTGTTTCGTTAGAAAAGATCGGTACAATAAAATGGAAATTGAACACATATGAACTCAAGTAATATTGTTGACGTTGCAGATTTAGACTGCATCTATCTAAGTTATGATGAACCACAAAAAGAAGAATTTTGGCTAAAGATTAAGAACATGGTGCCGTGGGCAAAGCGTGTCGATGGCGTAAAGGGTAGTGATGCTGCACATAAAGCAGCCGGCGAAGCAAGTGATACTGAACGATTCATTCTTATCGATGGCGATAATATGCCTGACGAATCGTTCTTCAATATGCAATTAGACTTTAGTGATAAGCCTCCTAATTATCAACTAGCACAGTTTCGTTGGAAAGCAGTTAACGCTATCAATGGATTGCGTTACGGTAACGGTGGTATGAGCAGTTGGACAAAGACGTATGTTGCCAATATGCAAACACACGAAGCACAGAAAGACGGTGATAGTTCACGTATTGCTGACTTTTGTTTAGACAGTAAAGATAATCTATACTGGGCTATGTATGATTGCTATTCCACAACGTACCCCAATTACACGCCTTTTCAAGCATGGCGTGCAGGTTTCCGTGAAGGTGTTAAGATGGTTCTAGACAAGGGCGAGAAGCCAGATGCTGTCGAGTTTAAAGAACGTGTAGCAAGTCGAAATCTAAACAACTTGACGATTTGGCAAAACGTAGGTGCAGATGTTGAGAATGGTATCTGGGCTATCTATGGCGCTCGTCTTGGAACATACATGACTATGCTTACTGATTGGGACTGTCATAACGTTCAGTGGTTTGACAATTATCCTATTCTATGGGAAGAACATGAACTACGAGATCCTGTAGCTCAGTCAGAAGTACTCGGTGAAGTATTACGTGATAAGCTAGGTTTGCCTATGTGTACTCTGAGCGCAGAACAGAGTAAGTTTTTTAAACGCCACTATCAGTCTGACTATCATAACAAGGGACCACTTGTTACTGAAATGGAAGTAATTCGACAAATTGAAGGTTGGTAATGAGTGAAAATCACGAACAAAAACGAATAAGAGAAATAAAAATTAGGATCGAAAATGAAGTAGGTCCTACCTTCTGTTTGGCTAAATGGCATCACGTAACGATGTATTTGCAAAGTGGAGAGACACATAGTTGCTATCACCCACAACCGCATAAAATTCCATTAGAAGAATTATACGATAATCCTTCTGCACTTCACAATACACAACAGAAAAAAGAAGAACGCAAACTAATGCTTGACGGTGGTAAGCCTACAGGTTGTCAGTATTGTTGGAACATTGAAGCTATGGGTCCTGATTACATCAGTGACAGAAACATTCGTAACGCAAGTATCTTTACAGAAGAACGCTATGAACAAACTGCAAAAGGACCTTGGAATCAGAATATCAACCCTGAGTACATTGAAATCAACTTTGGTAACGAATGTAACTTCAAGTGCGGTTACTGCCACCCTAAGTATAGCACAAGTTTCTATAAAGAAATTGAAAAATATGGTCCTGTCACTACAGTAAAGAATCATCGTTGTGACATCGACTGGATGAAATTATATCAACGTGAAGAAGAAAATCCATACGTAGATGCATTCTGGGAATGGTGGCCAGAAATGCGTAAGACATTAAATATTATACGCATTACTGGCGGAGAACCTACACTTCATAGTTCAACTTGGAAGTTCTTAGATAAGATTGACGAAGATCCTATGCCTTGGTTAGAGATTAACATTAACAGTAACTTTGGCACTAAGAATGTACTATACCAGCGCCTTGCAGAACGTGTTAAAAAACTTACAGACGAAAACAAAATTAAAAGCTTTAAGATGTTTACTAGCATGGATACATGGGGTGAACGTGCAGAATACATTCGTACTGGACTTGATTTAAATGTTTGGCAAGAAAATTTCCATACATATTTACAGAATACAAACAGCCCAATCACCTTTATGATTACGTTCAACATCTTCTCAGTAACTACATTTAAAAGTCTGCTAGAGAAGTTTTTAGAGTGGCGCAAACAGTATGGTTGGTATGATGAAAAACCCTACGACAAACATAGAGTACGTTTCGACACACCTTACCTGCGTGATCCTATACAATATGATATGAACATATTACCCAAAGAAGAATTCATGCCATATATGTACGAATCACTACAGTTTATGAAAGACAATCTAGACGATAATCGTCCTGACGCATTTACTACTATTGAATATGAAAAGTTCAAGCGTGTAGTAGATTACATGGCAGAAACCGTTTATCCTGAAGAAAGACTTATAGAAGGTCGTAGAGATTTCTACAATTGGTTTAATGAATTAGATGAACGTCGAGACACCGACATGTTAGCTGTGTTTCCAGAAATGTTAGGATTTTATAGATTATGTCAAGAAGCGAACCAGTTAAATCCATTACGGTAAACAAAGACTATTTGCTTAATGAAAGCAAAACGTTTTGTATGTTCCCATGGTTGCATCTAAATGTCACCCCGAAGGGTGACATTTACCCGTGCTGTAGTAATGATTACACAAAGCCATATGGCAACACAAAAGAAATTACGTTGAAACAAGCCTTTAATAGCGAAGGTATGAAAAAATTGCGACTGGATATGTTAAATGAACGCAAGAATGAAATGTGTAACTTCTGTTATAAGCACGAAGAAGCAGGACCACATAGTTTTCGTAACTATAGCAAAGAACATTTCGGCAAGCACTTTGATGAACTAGTCCCAACTACACAAGAAGATGGTACTGTAGAAGAATTCCGTATGCATTACTTTGACATACGATTCAGTAACATTTGTAATTTTAAATGCAGAACATGTGGCAGCGAATTTAGTAGTCAGTGGGGCTTGGAGATGAACAAGAACTACGATAAGAAACACCCAATCGTTATTCACGTAGACGATGGTAAGGGTAAAGTATTAGAAGAAGTGCTTGAGCATGTAGAACATATCGACCTAGCTTATTTTGCAGGTGGCGAACCATTAATCACAGAAGAACATTATGTGATGCTAGAAGAAATGATTCGCAAGGGGCGTACTGATATTACACTACGCTACAACACAAACGCTAGTAACATCAAATACAAAAATCATGATGTATTAGATTTGTGGAAACATTTCAATCGTATTGAGTTGAGTTGTAGTGTTGACCACTACGGAGAACGTGCTGAGATGCTACGTAGCGGTACAGACTGGGGAAAAGTAGAAAGCAATTTACTTACGTTTCGTGACTTAGATTATGTCATATTCCAAATGAATACAGTGTTTAGTATCTTTAATTATATGACGATTGGCGATTTCTATCAGTATCTACAAGAAAAGAATATTGTTCGTAGAGAAGATTGGTATCACAGTTTATATCTTGCAGTACACCCTGACTATTATAGTGCAAAGAGTTTACCTAAATCGCTTAAACCAATAGCTCAAGAAAAAGCACTAAAATGGGCAGAAGCAAACGACAGTGGCAACACATGTCTGCCTAGATTAGTTCGTGATGCAGTCAATTTTGCTAACGACGGTGATGGCTGGAGTCAAGTTAGAGAAAAATTCTTGGGTCACACACGCTCATTAGACCGTATACGTGAAGAAAGTTTCTGGAAAACATTCCCTGAATTAAATAAATTATCTGAATTGTTGGAGTAATTAATGGATAAAGTTACAGTAGAAAGCTTGGTAAAGCACGGTAAGCATTTTTGCGTGTTACCTTGGGTGCATTTTCATAGCTGGCCAGATGGTCGTGTCCTTCCCTGCTGTGTAGCAGATAGCAATCAGCCAGTGGCAGATTTAAAGAATGGTGAATCAATCATCAACATGATGAACAGCGTAGACTACAAGAATCTACGTAAAGCCATGATGAATGACGAACCTGTTTCTGCATGTAAGCGTTGCTATGACTTAGAACTTATGGGTACGTGGACTATGCGCCAAAGCCATAATAAGCGTAAAGGTCTAGAGTATGTGCAATACATTTCTGAAAATACACTTGATGATGGTAGCTTAATCGATTTTGAAATGAAGTATATGGATCTACGTTTTAGTAGTATCTGTAACATGAAATGCCGTAGCTGTGGTCCAGGCTGCTCAAGTCAGTGGGCACAAGAATTCGTAGATCGTGTGGGTATGGATAACTATGAAAAGTATTTCCACACCAAGAAAATTGTAGTTAACGTATCAGAAGAAATGAGTTTCATGAATAAGCTGAAGCCATATCTTAAAGACGTTACTGAAGTTTATTTTGCGGGTGGTGAAATTGTCATCACTCCTGAACACTATGAGTGTTTGGATTATTGGATTGAGAACGGAATCAACGAATCAATTGAGTTAACTTATACAACAAACTTCAGCACCTTGAAGGGTTATAAAGACAAAGACTTGATTGAGTATTGGAAAAAATTCCCTAAACTGAAGATTTGGGCTAGCCTTGACGCACATGGTAAAGTAGCCGAATGTATCAGAAAGGGTACAGATTGGGATCGTATTGTTGGTAATATTAAATTGTTAAAGGAACAAGTTCCTCATGCTGAATTTCAGATTACTCCAACCATCAGCATTTGGAACGTGTTCACTTTCCCGGACTTCTTTGATTACATGGTCAAGGAGGGATTCATAGACACCAAGTCGAGTCCGAGGTTTAATTTAGCCACTAATCCATGGTACGCCAACATTATGATCCTACCCGTAAGCGTGAAGCGCAGACTAGCAGAGTTGTATCGTGTATATCAGAATCGTTATAAAGATGTAAACACTGATATTCATAACGGTTTCAAAATGATTATATACAACCTAACTGTTGGTGATGAAAACAAAGATGGTATCAAAGAGTTTATACAATTCAATGAAGAACTTGATCAGTTCCGTAAAGAAAAACTTGAAGATATTATACCCGAACTTAAAGAGGTGTTTGATTGGGCAAGAAGCTAATCGCAATTGAAGCACCTGAACCCTATGTAGCAATCACATGGCAGGTAAACAATTTCTGCAACTTCAAATGCAGTTATTGTAATCCCGGCAACTGGGGTGGTAGTAACCGCAACGAAGGTAACTTAGAAAAATATATTGAAAATCTAGGTATCATCGTTAACCGTTATCGCAGTGCCGGGTACAAAAACTTCAAGTTCTTTTTTAGTGGTGGAGAACCTACTGCTTGGGAAAACTTTATTCCTATATGTGAATGGATACATGAAACATTACCCAAGTCTACACTAGCAGTCAATACAAATTTGAGTCGTCCTACTGCTTGGTGGGAAAAGAATTATCATTTGTTTGATGACATTGTTGCCAGCTTTCACGTTGAGTGGGCAGACAAAAAACGTTATGAGGCAAATTCAATATTACTATGTGATAAAGTAAATTATCTTTCTACAAAGATGTTAATGCATGAAGAAAGATTTTGGGAAGTAGTAGAATTTGCAGAATATTTAAAAACAGTAATGCCGAACTACTTTATCGAATGGACTCCATTGTATGACGAACTAAATCATGTCACTGGACCGTGGCAATACAAAGATCCTGCTAAAACAGAATTCTTCAAGACACACAATATAGAAACAAAATTCACTCTACCCAAGCCTGGTAAACGTACAGAAAATACAGTAAGTTATAATCGTTACGATGACAACTCTACACAAGTATGTAATGCTAATGATTTGATTGTCACAGGACAAAACTTCTACAAAGGATGGAATTGTAACGTAGGTGATTGTGTGTTTATTAACACAATCGGTGATGTTAGTTTAGCCAGTTGTGGTTTAGGTGGATATGTAGGACATATACTAGACGATATAAGTCGAGTAGGTCCAAAGCAAATCGTGTGCCGTAAAGATATGTGTATGTGTGGTACAGATATCATAATCCCTAAATTCGATAGCAAGTGGAAAGAGTTGCATGGAAAACAATGATCCAATTAAAATTGCATATGCATGGATAGGACCTAGAGGTCCTATTGTCAACACAGAGTTACCCAATATATTAAGCTTTGCCGGAATAGCAGAAGGAACGCATGGAGCAAACAGTCCATATTACTGGGCTGATGATATCTATTGGCGAGTGTTTATGCACTCGGGAAACTATCCTATTGTTCCTTCATATAATATACAAGATTACGAAGTATTCATCTATCCATATACATTGGCTTGGAGAATTCAGTTTCAAAATTACTTTTTAAATAATGGCGGCATATTAGAATTTTCACATACATCTAATCACATTATACATCAAGTTCGTGAACGTAACGGATTCTTTTTATTTGATTACTCACCTGAAGCTTATATTCAAGACGGTCAAATACAAGCAATGCATTCGTATTTCTCGCACTTTAAAAACATCCCAATGGGTAAAATCATTTACATCACTGGGTGCATGAATGCACAAGACCTATACAATCAGTGGTGCGAGAGAAATAACATACCAGATGATCCGATTCACAGAATGATTATTATCTCATTCCCAGTAAGTCAACATTCATTATCGATGCATCTGAAGGGTACAGAAGAACCAGTTTACGATGAAACATATTTGCCAGAGAAATTATTCCTATGTTGGAATCGTAGATTTAGACCACATAGAACACATTTGGCATTAGCATTAGACAAGCATGGATTAGTTGACAGAAGTTATTATAGCATGAATGCCAATGATCCTGAATTAAATGCTACACATTTTAAGAACACAGTAGACTTATATTCATATCCAATGCTTGAGTTAACATCATTAGATGTTGTAAACTTCATGCGTAAACTCCCATTAGAGATCGACGGTGAAACAGACATTTATAAAATGTGTGGAGATTTTGATAGGGCAGCAAAAGATTTTTATAAGAATAGTTTAGTTAGTATTATCACTGAAACTAACTATGAACTAAGTGAATTAACGGCTACCGAAAAGACATGGAAGCCTGCTAAAGAAAAACACCCGTTTATAATGGTGGGAACGGTGGGGGCACTTAAAGCATTGAGAGAGTTTGGATTTCAAACGTTTAGTGATTTTTGGGATGAGAGTTATGACGAAATCGAAGATCCTAGACAGCGATTATTAAGCATCGTAGAAACTTGTCGAGATATAGGTTCATGGTCACCTGAACAGATATTAGATTTTAAGCGCCGAGTCAAACCAATATTGGATCATAATTATAAAATATTGCAAACAGATACTGCCAAAAGAATTGCAGATCAAATGAGACAAGAAATTGGAAAAAGAATAAGGATGTGATATGAAAAGAATTTTAGTATGCGGTGCAGGAGGATTTATCGGGTCGCATTTAGTTGATAAATTGAAACAAGATGGACATTATGTAATCGGAGCTGATTTAAAATATCCAATCTATACAGTTACAACAGCAGATAAATTCTATCAAGTAGATTTGCGTAGTCAAAGAAATGTAGCACAACTTATCACATCCGATATTGATGAGATATACCAGCTGGCGGCAGACATGGGCGGCGCCGGATATATATTTACAGGGGAACATGATGCAGATATCATGCATAACAGTGCTATTATCAATCTTAATGTATTAGATGAGATGCGTAAGAAGAATATAAAGAAGGTATTCTATAGTTCTAGCGCATGTATGTATCCTGAACACAATCAGTTAGATCCTGACAATCCATTACT
>Ga0129333_10001282_pt1 | contig 22543 bp, 20 predicted proteins | sample CPB6_08_DNA_FD_94474 | JGI IMG/M metagenome (GOLD analysis project Ga0129333, IMG submission 94474) | Freshwater to marine salinity gradient microbial communities from Chesapeake Bay, USA - CPBay_Sum_0.6_0.8_DNA | ecosystem: Environmental > Aquatic > Marine > Coastal | place: USA: Chesapeake...
AGGCAGCAATCTCCGCCTCCGTGCGGGCATCAATGTTATGGTTCTCAATCCGCCGGTCCCACAGGAGTATCTTGTCAGGAATTCCCCAGACCCAGCCAAACGTGTCAACAAACACATTCGGCCGGCCCCGTTCAATCCGGGGGCCACCAGGTTGAAGGTGAGACCGCGGAGCCCGGGGAGCTGGCGGGCGAGGGGGGCGTGGTGGTCGAGCCACCACCGACGGAAATCCTCGGGACTCTGGTTGGTCCCGCGGGTGAGGAGAATGATCGCCTTGAACTTCGGCACGGTGGACATTGGTGCGACTTCCTGACCTTCCCTTATTGAGCCTTGTTCATTGAGGCTTCACGATGCGGTGGGCTGCGCGGCCACCGGTGGCGTAGCACAGGGCAACGACGATCTCGTCGGGTCGCGGAGCATCGTCGATGGCGAAGGAAGCGGCGTCCATGTCGTCGAAGACCCAGATGTCGTGACGGTTGGTGATGGGCATCGTGAGGCGAAAACCGGCCGCTGCAACCACTTTGGTGGACGGAATGATGGCGGCACCGCCACCGATCGCAGCCCGTACGGGTGCCCCAAAGGTTGGATGAATGAGAGCGGCTGCATGCTCTGCCTCGCCATCGGTGCCGACAATCGCGCCCTTGCCGTACGCCGTGATCTCTTCGGGGACCGAGCCAAGAACTCCGAGGCAACGCGCCGCCAACTCGCCGGCAAGCCACGGCGCGGCCGAGACAAGGGGTGAGAGATCATCGACATAGCGATTGGCGAAAGGGTTGGCGACCACCGCTGCGGCAATGGCTCGCACCGACGGGGTCTCGAGTGACCGCCCGAGGACCATTGTCGTTTCCTCGCGCGAGACGAACCATTTTCTAACGACGAGTGACGACATGGGAAGAGAGTACTTTGTCGAACATGCCGTCAACCACGAGGACGCGAACGTGGCAGAACTGGGCGGGGAACCAAAGCGCAAGGCCCTTGACGTGGTGCGAACCCCGCGATGCGTCCGCGGCGAGGCAGATCGTTCGCGACGCGGCAAGCGACGGTCGTCGTGTCAAAGTCGTTGGTTCGGGTCACAGTTTCACGGCGGCAGCCGTTGCCGACGACGTGCTGATCGATGTCTCGCGTCTCGACGAGGTTGGGGTCGTCGAACCATCGACCGGCGAGGTTGAAGTTGGGGCGGGCGTCACCATCGCCAACCTCAACGACGTCCTTGCGCGACAAGGTTGGGCTCTGGCAAATCTCGGGGATATTGCGTACCAAACGATTGCCGGCGCAATCTCAACCTCGACCCACGGTACGGGTATCGGCTTGACGGGAATAGCGGGTCAAGTTTCTGCGATGTCTCTCGTTGATGGTTTGGGTAACCAGAGACGTGTCGAGCAGAACGACGGAGCCGTCTTTCGGGCGGCACAGGTTGGCGTCGGGGCACTCGGTCTCATCACCTCGGTGCGGTTGCGCACGACTCCTGCTTTCGTGCTCGAGTCCCGCGAAGCTCCGATGCGATTCGACCGTGTGATGGCCGATCTCGATGAACTTGTGTCGGTGAACGAACACTTTGAATTCTTCTGGATCCCCCACACCGAATGGGCGCTGACCAAGCGAAACAACCGCACCGGGGACCCCCCGCGTCCGCTGCCTCCGCTGCGCCAGTGGTGGCAGAAGTCATTTCTCGAGAACACCGCTTTCGGTCTCGTGTGTCGTTTGGGCCGTGCGCGACCGTCGCTCATTCCGCGGCTGGCGACGGCACTTCCGGGTTCCGGTCAGGTCACGTACTCGAATGCGAGCCATGCCGTCTTCGCCAGTCAACGCCGCGTGCGGTTTGTCGAGATGGAATACTCGATTCCGCGGGACGCCTGCGCGGAAGCGTTGGGTCGCGTCAAGCGCATGATCGATGCCCGCGGGTTTCTCGTGAGTTTTCCGGTCGAGGTGCGTTTCACGGCGGGCGACGACGCGACTCTGTCGACTGCGCACGGGCGTGAATCCGCGTACATTGCGGTGCACATGTTCAAGGGGACACCCTTCGAGGACTACTTTCGCGAGGTCGAGGCGATCATGGCCGACTACTCCGGCCGGCCCCATTGGGGAAAGATGCACTTCCTCGACGCCGAGCGGCTCGCGGGTTTGTATCCCGGGTGGGATGAGTTTCAAGCCGTCCGCAGGGATCTCGATCCCCACGGCGTCTTCGCCAACCGCTACACCGAGCGCATCTTTGGTGCCGGCGAGTAGCCTCGCGGCATGTCGCAGGTCTCCATCCCGTCTGATGTCAGTGAAGTATCCGCAGCGTGGCTCGAAAAGGCGCTGAAGGCCGGGGGCAAGGTCGACGTCGGGTCGATTTCCGGAATCGAGTTGGCGCAGATCGGTGAGGGCATCGGCGTCATGGGTGAGATCTACCGCGCGAAGGTGACGTACGGGTCGGGATCCGGTCCGTCGTCGGTGGTTGTGAAGCTGCCATCGCGCGCCGACGCCAATCGCGAACAGGGGATCTCGCTCGGCATGTACGAGGCCGAGGTCAACTTCTACACGAAGTGTGCAGACCGCACCGTCGCCTTCGTTCCAAAGGCCTATTTCGCCGACATTCAGTCGGGCACCGCGAATTTCGTCATCGTCATGGAGGACATGGGTGGGCTGTCCATGGTTTCCCAAATCGAGGGGATGTCCGAAGCACAGACTCTTGCCGCAATCGACTCATTGGCAGCTGTACACGCCAGTTGGTGGGGCAAAGCGGACGATACCGCGATTGCATGGGCGCCCAGCACCGTGCACGAGCGGATTCAGGCCTTCGCGCAGATGTGGCCGGCTCTTTGGCAGATGTTCCAACCCAATTTCGGAGACCGGTTGTCGGAGGAGGGCATTGCGCTCGGCGAATGGATCTCCACGAATTATTGGCGTGCGTGTGAGGAGTTCTCGAAAGCGCCGTGGACGATGCTGCATCTCGATTACCGCGTCGACAATCTCATGTTCGACAAGGATCGGGTCGCCGTCATCGACTGGCAGAGTCTGGGGCGTGGTCCGGCGGCGTACGACTTGGCGTATCTCCTGGGTGGAAGCGTCACGGTCGATGTTCGTCGCAAGAACGAAGAGCGTTGGGTGGGCCACTATCTCGAGGCTCTGCGCGCCGGCGGAGTCGACTATCCGGCTGACTCGTTCTGGCGCGACTACCGGATCGCCCATGTGATCGGCGGTACCTCGACTTCGGTTCTCACCGGAGCCACGTTCGATCTGGGCAATGAACGAGGCAAACAACTCATCGGTGCAATGTCCGAGAGACACTTCGCAGCAGCGGTCGATCTGAAGGGTCGCGACCTTTTCGACTGATCCTTGATGTTCGACTGATTCTTGATGTTCGATTGATTCTCGGTGCGACCTCGCCTCAGGCGGGTAGGCAGATGTCTTGAGGTCGCACGGGAGTGCGCATGATGTCACGGCCCGTTGCGTTTCGAATCGCCGCCACGATGGCCGGCGTGACCGATATGCACGGGGGCTCACCAACCCCCTTGGCCCCGAGCGGAGCCAGCGGTTCGTACTCTTCGATGGGAATCGCGACGACGTCGGGGGCGTCAAGTGCGGTCGGGAGGAGGTAGTCGGTGAAACTCGGGTTGCGGACGATTCCGTCGTCGACCACGATTTCCTCCATCACCGCAAGACCGAGACCCTGAGCGATTCCACCTTCGATCTGACCGAGCAAAGCCAGCGGATTGAGAACCTGCCCGACATCTTGAGCGGTTGCGATCTGAACAACCTTGACCAGTCCCAGATCGGTATCGACGTCGACGACCGCGCGGTGTGCGACGAAGGCGAATGCAACGTGACAGTTGCCTTGCCCGTTTTCGTCGAGTTCCTCGGTCGGCCGATGTCGATGCACGAACGTTTGCTCGACACGCAAGCCGGCACTCGCCTCGGCAACGGTGACCCGGAGCGGACCGAGGGTGTCGACAATTTCGGTTCCTTCGATGGCAAGTTGCAGGGGGTCGAGATTGTGGATGTGCGCAACATGCTCGAAGAGACGCTCGCGCACGAGACGACAGGCGCCGTCAACCGCTCCGCCGCTCATCCAGGTTTGCCGAGAGGCCGATGTCGAGCCCGCAGAGCCGATTTGGGTGTCGATCGTGTCGAGGATGACTGTGTCGACACCGAGCACGGTTCGCGCAATTTGCTGTGCAAGAACCACGAAGCCCTGACCCACTTCTGCCGTTGCAAATTTGAGTGTCGCAACTCCGTCGGCAAGTGTGCACTTCGCCTCGGCCGAGTCGTCGAACCCTTCGGAATACATGAGATTCTTGATGGACACGCCCCAGCCGACACCGCGACGAATGTGTGCAGGGTCGGAGGTTCAACCCGAGCCGCCGGGCAGTTCAAGAGATCCTGTCTGGCGAACAGGCTCGGGTGGCAGGGGAATGGCCGCCGTTTCACGGATGCATCTGGCCACCGGGGCCACACTGTCAACGATCTGCCCGGTGAACAACTTGTCGCCTGTCTTCATTGCGTTCACAAGTCGGATATCGACCGGTGACATTCCGAGAGCCTCGGCCAAGCGGTCCATTTGGCCCTCGTGAGCGAAACATGCCTGCACAACGCCGAAGCCCCGCATCGCTCCGCACGGGGGATTGTTCGTGCGCGTCGCCCAGGCATCGAGGAGAGCGTTTTCGCAGGCATACGGACCCTGCAGGTGTGTGATGCCGTTGATCAACACCGCCGCCGATGTCGAGGCGTAGGCGCCGCCATCTAGTTTCATCCAACCCTCGATCTTCACCAGCTTTCCCGATCGGTCGGCATGGTGCTTGAGGTGAATGCGACCGGGATGCCGGTGGACGTGACCGAAAAAGGACTCTTCCCGGCTGTACTGCACCTTGACGGGTCGACCCGTCCGCAGGGCGAGAAGGCAGGTGTGCACCTGAAGTGAGATGTCTTCACGGGCACCGAAGGCTCCGCCGACTCCACCAAGAACGAGTCGAACCTTGTCCGGCGCCAATGCCAGGCAATCGGCGATCTGCTTGCGGTCTTCGTGAAGCCACTGGGTGGCAACCACAAGTTCGACTCCGGCACCACCCGGGTCGGGGTAGGCCAGAGCGGCCTCGAGTCCCAGGAAGGCCTGATCTTGCATGCCGATGTCGTAGGTTCCCTCGACAACAACGTCACCTACGACGTCGGGGTTGCCCGACACGATGCGCTGATGGCGAAACACGTTGCCATCGGGGTGAATGGCGGGCGTCGCGGGGTCGATCGCGACATCCATGTCGGAGAGAACCGGAAGTTCTTCGTAGACCACCTTGATTGCAGCGATCGCGCGACGACATGTCTCGGGGTGATCCGCCGCAACGGCAGCAATTGGTTCGCCCATGTAGCGCACGATGTCCCGGGCAAAGACCGGTTGGTCGGACGAGATGAGGCCGTAGGTCGGTTTGCCGGGCACGTCGTCGGCGAAAATGATGGCTTCGACTCCGGCGATCTTCCAAGCTTCGGTGGGATCGATCGAGACGATCCGGGCGTGGGGATGCGGTGAGCGCAACGTTGCACCCCACAGCATGTTCTCGGCTTGAAAGTCGGAGGAGAAAGCGAAATTACCTTGGGTCTTTGCGACCCCATCGGGTCGGAGCGCGGAGGTTCCGAGAATGTCGCGCCCTTTTGATCGGGTCGTTGTCGGGGTGGCGTTTTTCACGAACCTGCTCCCTTCCGTACCGCAACGACCGTTTCGACGGCGGCAAAGATTCGTCCGTAACCGGTGCATCGGCAAATGTTGCCCGACAACGCCTCTTTGACTTCGATCATCGATGGATCGGGGTTGTGTTCGAGAAGATGATGCACCGCGACGATGAGCCCGGGTGTGCAGAACCCGCATTGCACCGCACCGTGGTCGACGAAAGCGCGCTGGACGTCCGAAGGTTCCCCGTTGGGTGCAAGACCCTCGACGGTCACGATGTTGCTTCCGACAGCCGATGCCGAGAGAACCAAACAGGAACACACTGCGTCGCCGTCGAGAAGCACCGTGCAACTACCGCACTCGCCCTGTTCGCAAGCACCCTTGCTGCCCATGAGGCCGAGCCTCTCGCGTAGTACGTAAAGCAGGCTCTCGCCGATCCATGAATCACGCACTTCCCGGCGCGAGCCGTTCACTGTGAGTTCGTAGAAGGAGGTGGTATCGGTCATGTTGTGCTCCGGAGGTAGAGGCGTCGGGCCAAAACTTCGATTGCGTGGCGACGGTACGCGGCAGTCGAGCGATGGTCATCGATTGGTCGAGCGGCGGACGCCACCAACCGCGCGAACTCGGTGGCCAAGGCACCATCCGACGGCAGCTGTTTCGAAGCGTCGACACGTCCTGCAAGCCAATCCTCGGCCTCGCGAGCCCGGATGATCGTCGGACCGACCGCGCCGAGTGCGACCCGCACGGAAGACGTGTTGCGGTCGTGGACGAAACACACACTTGCAACGGATATGACCATGGCATTGCGAACGCCGACTTTGGCGTAATCCTGGAAACCCGTCGTTGGGGCAACGGACACCGACTCGATGATCTCGTCCGTAGCGCGCGAGTTGCGCTTGACCCCCGTCATGAACTCGGCAAAGGGTACGGTTCTCGTGCCGCGCGGCGATCGCAGGTTGATCGAGGCGTTGAGTGCCGAGAGGACGGGTAGCCCGTCACCGGCCGGCGAGCACGTACCGAGGTTTCCGCCAAGGGTGCCCGCTGCGCGGATCTGCGGCGAACCGACGGTGCGGGCGGCGGCAGCCACCGCCGGAAGGGCCTCGGCGAGAGGGCCGGTCTCCATCGAGGCGTACGGAACCCCGGCTCCGATGACGATGCCGTCTGGTCCAATCGAGTACTCGCGAAGACTTGGTATGCGTCGCAGAGCGATGACCGCTTCGGGTTTGGTGCGATTGAAGTTGACCTCGACCATCGTGTCGGTTCCACCCGACAGTAGACGTGCCGTTGGATTGGCGACGAGCAGTTGGATGGCCTCGTCGAGTGACGTCGGCACATGAACGCTCATTGCGGACTCCATCCACTGAATGCGTCGATCATCGCCTTCACGTCGCCGAGAGGGTAGAGAATCGGGCAGGTGCAGCCATTCCTCATGTAGTGGGCAACCTGCCGACGTGCGTCGTCTGGAGTGCCGCTCGCGGTGAGCATCTGCACGATCTCATCCGGCACCAGTTTGGAGGCTGCGACAACTTGTTCGTGGGTCGCAGGCCACGTGAGAACCTCGCCGACCTTGTCAAGGAGGCTTTGCGGCACCCCCGATGCCTTCATGATGTGGGGTTGTTGTCCGAGGTACTGAGTCACCATCAGGCGAGCCATGTCGAGAGCAGTCTGGCGGTCTTCGTGCACGCTGCAGACGACGAGTTGCGGTCGATCGATGTCGTCGATCGACCTGCCGGCCTTTGCGGCCCCCTTCTCCAATGCTTCGAGGGCGCGTTGGTTGTAATCAGGGGAAACGAGATAGTTGAGCACCGCGCCATCGGCGATCTCGCCCGTGAGTTCCATCATCTGCAGACCCGTGGCACCGATGTAGATGGGGACGTCTTTCGCGCGACGTTCCTGATACACGTAATCGAGTTCGACGCCATCGAGATGCACGAAATCGCCGTGAAACGTGACGGTCTCATTTGCCAACAGGCCGCGGACGGCCGTCACGATCTCTCGCATCGCTCGCAGTGGGCGCTCGCGGGAGATACCGACCTTCTGCGCCAACGGATCCCACCACGCACCGATTCCCAGGATGACGCGACCAGGGGCTAGGTCGTCGAGAGTCGAGAACGTCGCCGCCAGACGGGCAGGGTTGCGGCTCCAGCAGTCGACGACACCGCTGCCGACCTTGATGCGCTCGGTGACCGAAGCGAAGGCGGCCATCGGAACGGTTGCTTCACGCACGAGGCGACTCTCGGCCTGCCACACGGCTTCGAAACCCTTCTGTTCCGCGTACTTGACGAACTCCATGCCTTCACGAATGCGATGCGCATCCTGCAGGTACAGGGCGACAGGGGAGGAAGTGGTTGATGACGTCATGCTGCGAGCCTTTCATGGAGACGAACCGCCTGTTCGGCGGCCTTGCGTCGAATCTCTTCGAGATCGAAGGTGACCGGTTGTGCGTCCTTCACGATTTGCCGACCCTCGATGACGACATCGAGCGGTCGGGTACCCGGAGTGAACGCGAGATGCCATGCGCTGTCCATGTGGTCGTAGTTCCACGTCACCACGTCATTGCGTGCTTCGGGCACAAGGTCCCACCCGTTCGCCAGCCACGAGTAGGCAGTGTCCGGGGAGAAAGAAAGAACGTGATCGCGTCCGGCGACGAAAGCCAAGCGGAATTCCTCGGCCATGTCGGCTCCGATTCCGTCCGTGCCGAGAACGACGCGATTCCCGAATCGTGTCGGCTGCGCGTAGCCGACGTCGTTGTTCATGTTCGAACGGGGATTGTGAACGATCGTTCCCGGCAGGTCGCTGTCGAGGCCCACGCAATGGACAAGTAGCCAGTTTTCGTCGGCGAGGTGGGCGAGACGAGTCGCGGCTCCGGCGTCGTCGGGCCCTTCGGACACGTGCACATGCACGCCGACGCCGAATCGACGAGCAAGGTCAGCGGCTGCGTCGAGGGTTTCGGAGGTGCAAGTGAACGTTGCGTGGAGGCCGACCATCGCCCGACGACCGCTCGCGAGGTAGCGCTCGCACTCGGCCAATCCCCGCCGCGCACCGGCCGTCATTTTGTCGCTCGGCTTGACATCGGTAAGGACCCCGGCGTCGCTCCACCTGTCGGTCACGCCGTACGACGGGATGACGCGAAGGCCGACGAGTGCACAGCCCGCCGCGATTGCGTCGAGCGAGCCTTCGATTGCCATGGGCGACTCGTGGTGGTCGATGATTGCGGTCGTACCCGAAAGCACCGCCTCGGCTGCACCGAGAGCGGCTGACCAATGGATGATCTCGAGGTCGAGTGCGGCATCGAGCCGCCACCAGATCTGTTGCAGCACCGAAAGAAAATCATGCGGGACCGCAGGTGGCGCCGGCATGCCCCGTGCAAGTGCGCTGTAGAGGTGATGGTGGGCGCACACGAACCCGCCGGTTGTTGCGCTCATTCGGTTTCGTCTCCGTTGTCTCCACCCCGCTGCATCGGGAGTCGATTGCGCCAGCTTCCATCGAATTCATGAAGGGCAGCGGCAACCGCACCGGCGGTGGGCACGAGGCCGATCTCCCCGACACCTTTGATTCCGTAGGGCGAATTGGGCTGTGGGGACTCGACCAGGATGACGTCGATTGCAGGAACGTCCTTGGCGCGCAGGATCCCGAGCGAGCGCAGCGTCATGTTCGTTGGAAAACCCGACTCGGGGTCGGACGGAAAGTCCTCGGTGAGGGCATAGCCGAGACCCATGTGGACGCTGCCCTCGATCTGGCCTTCGCAGAGCGTGGGATTCACCGCACGCCCGACATCGTGGGCGGCGATGACGCGCTCGATTTTCCCGGTGCCCTTGTCGGCGATGACCAACTGTGCGGCATATCCGAACGTCGAGTGAATGATCGGGTTCTCGACACCCGGCTCGCCGAGTTTCGTGGTCCAGTCAACGCGGTACTCGCCCATGTGGTCCACGTTCGTTGCGCACCCCGCGTCGCGAGCGGCAAGACACGCTGCGCGGACGGCGCCGGCACCCATCAGGGTTCCACGCGATCCGGTTGTCTGGCCGAGGCCAAGTTCGCGGGTCGTGTCGACAATCACCTTGACCCGGGAAGGATCAACGCCCAATTCCTCGACCGCCACCTGCAGGGCGACGGTGTTGATGCCCTGGCCCATCTCCGTCCAACCGTGACGAACCTCGATACTGCCGTCGTCATGGAAGCGGATGACTGCGCGTGTGACTTCCTTGAAGCCGTTGCCCAATCCTGAATTCTTCAGCCCGAGGCCGACGCCGACCGCTTTGCCTTCGGCGCGGGCTGCGTCGTAGTCGTCCTTCACGGCGTCGAGACACAACTCGGCACCCAGACAGCCGTCATCCATGATTTGGCCGGGACCCCAGACTCGACCGGGCCGAATGACGTTGCGCTTTCGAATGTCCCATCCGCTGATGCCCACTTTTTGTGCCAGACGGTCGAGGACGCCCTCCATCGCGAATTGGGCTTGATTCGCCCCGAATCCGCGGAAAGCCCCGCACACGGGGTTGTTCGTACGGGCCGCAATCGCTTCGACGTCGATGTTCGGGACCTCATAGGGACCACTGGCGTGCCCGGCCATTCGTTCGAGAACTTTCATTCCGACACTGGCATAGGCACCGCTGTCGCCGATGGCGCGAACTCGCAGGGCGGTGAGCTTGCCGGACGCGTCGCACCCGGCTTCGTAGGTCATCGAAATCGGATGACGCTTGGCGTGGATTCGAAGGCTTTCTTCGCGCGACAAAGTGCACTTCACCGGCTTGTCGAGCAGCCACGCAGCAAGAGCTGTGTGGGCCTGATTGCTCATGTCTTCTTTTCCGCCAAATGCTCCACCGTTCGTGATCAGCTCGACGGTGACGCTGTCGTTGTCGGTCCCCAAGACCCGGGCAATGTCATTTCGGTCGTCCCAGATCCCCTGGCCACCCGAGTACACATGCAGATGGCGTCGGCCGTCGCGCACAGAGGGGACCGCAACAGTCGACTCGGGTTCAAGAAAAGCGTGTTCGATTCGCTGGGTCTGGAATGTTTCCGTGACGACGTGCGCAGAAGCGGACAGTGCCCCGTCGATATCGCCACGCGAGTAGATGCTTTTCGACAGGACGTTGTTGTCGGTTCCCCACACCGCAATTTCGGGATCCGTCAGCGCTGCAGCGGGGTCGGTGAGTGGACGAAGCGGGGAGTAGGTGACCTTCACGAGGGCTGCGGCCTCGCGGGCGGCGATTCGATCGGCAGCGATCACAACGGCGAGAACGTCGCCGGCGTACGACGTGCGACCCCCGACGGGGATCATGATTGGCCAGTCCTTGTAGATGATTCCCACCCGTAGATCACCCGGAATATCGGCGGCTGTGTGCACCGCAACGACTCCCGGGTGGGCCAGTGCCGCGGAGACGTCGATGTCGACGATGTCAGCTCGAGCGTGGTCGGTGAGGTGGAGAGCCGCGTGCAACAGCCCCGGTAGACGAATGTCGTCGACATATCCACGGTCGCCGAGGGTCAACTCGTGAGCCTCGTACTTGATACCTCGGCTTCCGATTCCCCCGCACGCCTCGGGCGTCGGAATCTTGTCCTTGGCGACGGCATCGATGGCTTCGAGAACCTTCACGTAGCCGGTGCAGCGACAAAGATGCGCGCCGAGATGTCTTGCCATATCGGACGGTGCGAGTGCTGCACCTTTCTTGTCGATTTGTGCCTTCGCGCGTACGACGATTCCCGGAATGCAAAAGCCACATTGCAGTCCTCCGCAGGCCGCAAATGCAGAAGCGAACTTGTTCCGCTCGTCGACGGTGAAACCTTCGAGCGTGGTGACGTGTGCGCCGGCGATCTTTGTGAGTGGCTGTTGGCAACTCACCACTGCCTTTCCGTCGATGAGCACGGTGCAACACCCGCATTGTCCCGACGGAGAGCATCCGTCCTTCGGCGAGGTGATATCGAGCTCGTCGCGCAAGGCGCTGAGAAGGTGGGGATGACGGGGACTCACCTGCACGGAACGTCCGTTTACCGTGAAGGAAACAGATTCAGTACCCATGAACGCCCCCACTCCATTGAATTCCCGCTGCCGATTGCCCGCTGCCGGGACACCCAAGAATTTTACATTTTGTCAAAGCGTCCTGACAGGGATTTTCGGTTCTTTTTGGAAGCCCTGAGGGTCGGCTCGGGCTCAATCGTCGAGGACGACCCCGCGTTGGGCCGTGATCGGGCCGTACACCTCGGGACGACGGTAGCGCTCGAAGTCGAACAGCGTTTCTTTGTATTTCAGGCACCAATCGAGATCGCATCGGGCGACGAGGAGTTCGTCACCGGATGTGAAGGCCTGAGCGACGATCTGCCCAGACGGGGCGATGATTGCCGATTGACCGAGGGAGTCGACGCCCTCTTCCACGCCACCCTTGGCCACACCGACCACCCAGGTTCCGTTTTGGTAGGCGCCGGATTGCATCACCAGGGCGTTGTGAAAGCCCTGAAGGATGTCTTGACTCGGGTCCGGAACGTAATGGATCGGTGTGTTGTAGCCGCACAGAATCAGCTCGACACCCTTGAGCCCCATGACTCGGTACGACTCGGGCCACCGGCGATCGTTGCAAATCATCATTCCGACGCGGCCGCCGAAGGCCTTCCACACGCCGAACCCCTCGGGACCCGGCTCGAAGTAATAGCGCTCGGCATGCTGGAAGGGTCTGTCGGGTTCGTGGTGTTCGTGGCCCGGAATGTGAACCTTGTGGTAATGCCCAACGATCGAACCATCACGTTCCACGAGGATCTGGGTGTTGAAACGGTGACCATCCTTCGTGTATTCGGCATAGCCGAGCGAAAACCCCACACCCAGCTTTCTCGCGGCGTCGAACAGCGGTTGCGTCTCGCGCGATGGCATCTCGCGCTCGTACCAGTGGTCGGCTTCCGAGATGTCGTCGACGAACCAGCGGGGAAAGAATGTTGTCAATGCCAACTCCGGAAAAACAACGAGGTCGCACCCGTGACGGGCACCCTGTTCGAGGAGTGCAATGAGTCGCTTGACGGCGTCGGCACGGGAGTGTTCTCGCTGAATCGGGCCCATCTGCGCAGCGCCCACTGTGACAATTCTCGACATTTCAGAATTCCGTTTCGGTGAGGTCGAGCATGACGCGCATCAAGACGTTGGCGCCTTCGATGAGTTGCTCGGGTTCGGTGTGTTCTCGTGGGTTGTGGCTGATCCCGTCTTTGCTGGGCACGAAGAGCATCGCCGTTGGGCACACTCGAGCGAGCATTTGCGCGTCGTGGCCGGCTCCGGACGGTAACCGGCGGACGCGGTCATCCACCTCTGATGCCCGCCGCTCGATGATCTCGACGACTCGCGGATCAAACTCGACCGGTTCGAATCGGGCGAGTTGCCGCTTCGAAATGGAGACACCCTCGTCTTGTTCGATCTGAAAACAGAAGGTGTCGATGAGATGCTCTGCGTCACGCAAAGTGTCCTCGTCGGTGTTGCGCACGTCGAGAGTGACGGTTGCGCGTGCAGGAATCACATTGATCAGGTTGGGATGAAGATCGATTTTTCCCACGGTGCAGACCTGGTCACCGCCGAATCGCTCTGCGATCTCGCGCAGGTACACGGCCATCATGCCCGCGACGTAGGCCGGGTCGCGTCGTAGGTGCATGGGTGTCGTACCGGCGTGGTTGCTTTGACCGACGATCGTGAGTTCCTGCCATGAGATGCCCTGAACCCCCGTCACGGCGCCGAAGGTGAAGTTTTCGGCTTCGAGGACCGGGCCTTGCTCGATGTGGAGTTCCACAAAGGCGTGGGGTGTCGGTCCGGGGCACGGCGACGTGCCCGCGTAACCGATCCGCACGAGTTCGTCACCGAGGCGTTTGCCATCGATCGACACGACGTCGAGCGCTTCTTCGAGGCCCATACCCCCGACGTAGACCAGGCTTCCCAGCATGTCGGGCGCGAAGCGCGCGCCTTCTTCGTCGGTGAAGACGCCGACCGACAAGGGACGTGCGGGCGTGATTCCTTGCTCTTTGCACGACGCGATGATCTCGAGTCCGGCGAGGACACCGTAGTTGCCGTCGTATTTTCCGCCCGTTCGCACGGTGTCGATGTGCGAACCCGTCATGACGGGCGCACCCTTCCCCACGTGCCAGGTGCCAAAAACGTTGCCGATTGCATCGACCGTCACTTCGAGGTCGAGCTCTCGCATCCACGAAACCACCAGGTCGCGCCCTGCCTTGTCGTCGTCGGTCAGGGCGAGTCGACACGAACCTCCGTCGCCCGTCGAACCGATGTCGCCGAGAGCATCGAGCCTCGCCAGGAGGCGATTGCCGTCGATCGCTGGATGTGTCGTTGTCGTCATGGCGCCTCCGGTCCAAGAATACGGACTCGGACTAGGTTGATCTGCCATGCCGATGCACAGGTCGATCGACAGGACTCGGCTCGCCGCTCTTCATGACGCGGAGAGAAAGTTCTTCGAAGAAGCACACCCCCGGTCCCGCGAACTCGCTCTCGAGGCGCGTCGCAGTCTCCTCTCGGGAGTCCCGATGCCATGGATGACCCGTTGGCCCGGTTCGTTCCCCTTGACGGTCGCCTCGGCAGAGGGAAGTCGGTTCGTGGACGTTGATGGCATCGAATACGACGACTTTTGTCTCGGTGACACCGGGGCGATGACGGGGCACGCCCTGCCGTCGGTGGCTGAGGCACTTCACAACCAGGCCCGACGTGGCATCACCACGATGCTCCCGTCGGCTGATGCGACGTGGGTTGCCGACGAGTTGGCGCGTCGTTTCGGATTGCCGAAGTGGCAGATGGCCCTGTCCGCCACCGACGCCAACCGTTTCGTTCTTCGCTTGTCCCGCATGCTCACCGGACGGCCGAAGGTCTGCGTGATGGACTGGTGTTACCACGGAACCGTCGATGAAACTCTCGCCATCATCGCTTCGGACGGCGCCGTGGTGAGTCGTCCCGGGGCGGTCGGCCCGCAGGTCGCTCCATCGCTCACCACGAAGGTGGTCCCGTTCAATGATGCCGGTGCGCTTGAGTCGGCTTTGGCGGCAGGAGACGTTGCATGCGTTCTCATGGAGCCCGCGCTCACCAACATCGGAATAGTCCTGCCCGAGCCGGGATATCTCGAAGAGGTTCGTCGCATCACACGTCAAGCGGGCACGCTTTTGATCATCGACGAGACGCACACAATTTGCGCCGGACCCGGTGGCTGCACGATGGAATGGAACCTTGATCCGGATTTCTTCGTGATCGGGAAGCCGATTGGTGGGGGGATGCCCGCGGCGGCCTACGGGATGTCCGCAGCGGTGGCCTCGATGCTCGAAGATCGACTCTCGACGGACGATGTCGATGTCTCGGGAATCGGCGGCACTCTCACTGGCAACGCGTTGTCCCTTGCCGCTGTCCGCGCCACTCTGTCGTCGACACTCAGGGACGAGGACTTTCGTCGAATGATCCCACTCGCCGTGGCATGGACCGATGGCGTGAAAAATGCCTACGAGGCCGCCGGGCTTCCTTGGCACGTTCAGAGGCTGGGTTGCCGCGCGGAATATTGGTTTTGCCCGCCGCCCAAGACGGGCGCCGATGCGGCCGCCGCGGTCGATCACGAGTTGGATTCATTCCTGCACTTGTATGCACTCAATCGTGGAATCCTGATGACTCCTTTTCACAACATGGCGCTTTTTTCCCCGTTGCACACCATGGCGCAGGTCGATCACCACTCCGAAATTTTCGCATCGGCAGTCGAGGCCCTGACATCGGCATGATCGCCTGGTTGGGCTCCGGCGACCTCGTTCTCGTCGCGGCAATCGTCGGATTTGCCGCGTGTGCGCAGATGGTGTCGGGTTTCGGTTTCGCCCTCATGGCGGTTCCGATGATGGGTCTCGTGATCGATCTGAAGACCGCGGTCGTGGTGTCGACCATTTGTGGTACGGCATCGAACACCTATCAGGCGATTTTTGATCGGCGGCATCGTGACGACGAACTCGTTCGGGTGTTGCTTCTCGCGTCGGCAGCCGGCATGCCTCTCGGCTTTCTTGTCCTGAAGCACGTCGCGGTTTCCACGTTGCAGATTGCGATCGGCGCCCTGGTGTTGGTGGCACTCGTTGCAGTCCTGCGTCGCGCTCCCGGCACGAAAAAGTCGGCGTCTTCCGTTGATTGGATTGCGGGCTTCCTGTCGGGAATTCTGGCGACGTCGACGTCAACGAACGGACCGCCGCTTGTTTTGCTGCTTCGATCGCGAGGCCTCAGCCCGGAAGTGTTTCGCGCAACGATCAACACCGTTTTCAGCGGAGTTGCGGTCTTGAGCATCTGTCTCTTCGCAATCGGCGGACGCGTGACTTCCGAGGTCCTCATCGGGGCTGTGGTTGCCGTGCCGGGTCTCGCGGTCGGCATGGCTCTCGGAGCGCGGCTTCGCGGGGCACTGCCGGACAACGTGTTCTGGCGATTGGTCGCCGTGGTGTTGGCAGCCACGGCCGTCAGTTCGATCGCTTCAGGCCTGTTCTGAGTCGTCAGCGACCCGGGCCGAACCACTCCATCCAAGCATCTTTGTCGCGCGTTCGATAGACGTAGTTCGACGTTCTGACGGTCGAAATCGGCGCGCTCGGGGGGGCCGAGTATTGATGTCCGGGATAAACGATCGTTTGGTCGGGCAATTTGGCCAGTGTCTGCAGGCTTTCGTACATCTGCTCGGGATCGGACCCGGGCAGGTCGGTACGTCCACATCCGTCGAGGAAGAGCGTGTCGCCCGAGACGAGACAACCACAGGCGAGAAAGCATTGGCTGCCCGGCGTGTGTCCGGGGGTGTGAACGAACGTGATGTCGATTTCGCCGACCGTCAAGGTGTCTCCGGCTGCGTGTGCAACCAAATGTGAACGATCAACCTCCGTGGTGCGCACGACCCACGGCACTTCATCAGCGTTGACGTGGATGGGAACATCCTGCGATTCGAGAAGGTGGGCGATGCCGTCGATTCGGTAACCCATCATCGAGCCCCCGATGTGGTCGGGGTGGTAGTGCGTTGCAAGGACGCCCGTCAGGGTCATTCCGTCAGCCTCGATGATGCCGATCAGTTCGTCGACCGCGTACGCAGGGTCGACAATCACGCACTCCTTGGTCAACTTGTCGCCGAGGAGATACACGTAGTTGACCATCTGCGCAGCGAGACCGTTGCGGACCGCGAAGTCGCGGCCGGACAACAACTGGCGAAAGTAAAACCTGTCATCAGCGACCATGCCGACAGGTTATGGCGTACCCTGTTCAACGCGATGGACCGCTCGGACGACGTTGATGCACAGGCCGTGAAAGTCCTCGTCGGAGACGTTCTCGTCGACATGACGCCGGAGATGTCCGCGGCTCTTTCGTCGGGCGGCCGACTTGTCGGCCTGCGCTCGTCAGGATCAGTTCTCATCATCCCGGGGAATATTCGGAATGCCGTCAACGAGTCGGTCACCGCGGCACGCCGTGGTTTCGTCGAACTCCAACGTGTCGATCAGGGACGGGTTGATCGCTTTTTTGAGTACTTTGCCGACCTCGTCGACGACGACGCGTCGTTTGCCCCGGTGTTGCAAGCAAACGCCGAAGACGTGGCGATGGCTCGTTCAAGGGGGCGTTCCACGGGACGTCTCGTCATCTCGGAAAAGATGCGGCGCGACATGTCCGCGGGACTCAGGATGTGGGCCGGACTCGGGTTTTCACGACTCGGTCTGTCCTCCTCGCTCGACCACATCGGCTGGACCGTTGAATCATGGCGCGCACCACTCGGAGTGGTTGCCTTCGTATTCGAGGGACGGCCGAACGTCTTTGCCGACGCGACGGGCGTCCTGAAAAGCGGCAACTCGGTCGTGTTTCGCATCGGCAGTGATGCGCTGCGAACGGCCCGCGCAATCCGTGATCATGCGCTTTTCCCGGCGCTCGACCGCGCGGGTCTGCCGCGAGAGGCCGTGAATCTCATCGACTCGGCTGAACATTCCGCAGGGTGGGCGTTGTTCGACGACTCGCGGTTGTCTTTGGCGGTCGCGCGCGGGTCAGGAGCAGCGGTGAGCCAGCTCGGAGAAATCGCGCGGCAGGCCGGAACTCCCGTGTCGCTGCACGGCACCGGTGGCGCGTGGATGATCGTCGGCTCGAACCTGCCGGGGCCACGCCTCACGTCGGCAATCGTTCACTCGCTCGACAGAAAAGTGTGCAACACGCTGAACACGCTCGTCGTTCTCGACGTCAACAGGACGAAGTCCTTGGAGGCGGTGGCTCACGCGCTGGGGGATCTCGCTCGCGCCAGGGGCGGAAAAGTCATCGTTCACGCGGCAAAAGATGCGGATGGTCCGTTCTGGTCACAGGCGGAACTCGATGTGCAATTCGATTCGATTGATCCCGGCGAAGAGTGGGAGTGGGACGAGACACCCGAGGTAACGGTGATTTGTGCGCGCAGTCTCGAGGAAGCTGTCGATAAGTTCAATCGTCACAGTCCGCGGTTCGTCTTGTCGGTGCTGTCCGATGATGCGGACGAAGTGACATGGGCGTGGGAAAACTCCGAGTCACCCTTTTTCGGCGATGGCTTCACGCGATGGGTCGACGGCCAGTTCGCCCTCTCGCGTCCTGAACTGGGTTTGGCGAACTGGCAATCGGGACGACTTCTCGGCCGCGGAGGCGTCCTGTCCGGCGATGGTGTTCACACGATGCGCCTACGGGTGCGGCAGGCTGACCCCGACCTGCACCGCTGAGTCACTCGACGATGTCGGTGACGGGAAGGTCCATGTGGAGAAGCGCAGCGAGCCCATCGGGAAAGTCGCCCTTCCACGGGAGTCGAGCCGCTTGGGAAAAGCTTCGTCGACTCCCCGAGAGGCGCAGTAGTTCCCACACCGGAGGAACGCCGAGCGCGACCGAGTCGAGGTCGAGCTCGAGGCGCAGGTCACCCGAGCCGCATTCCCACGTTCTGCCGCCGGCGCGAAAACTGACACGACCGAAGCCTCTGCGATCGAGGTCGTTCGTCATGAGCCATACGGCAACTTCCATCGACGACATGACTCCACTCGCATCTCGTGCACCCGGTCGCTTGATCGCGTGACGAAGGTCGTGTTCGTGCACGACCGTGTCGTAGCTCAACGGAACAGCAAGACGACGGGTCTCGGCGGCCATCTCCTCAAACACCGGACCCATTGCCGACCAGTCGTCGAGGAGACCATGGAGGGGAATGCCCCGACGCTCGTCAACGATTGAATCGACCCATGCCTGCGAGTCGGCGCCGGGCCCGTTGCCCCGAACAATCTCCGCAGCGATGCCCGAAACGTGGGCGACGAGGTCGTGGACGTTCCATGCGGGACACGTCGGTACCGGCAAGGTCGCCCATTCGGCGGGCGCATCGACGAGCAGTTCGGTGATGCGTGTGCGAGCAAGGAAGTACTCGTGGGCCAGGTAGGGAGCAGAGAATTGATTCACCGAATACGCCCTCCGGGATGATGTTGCGGAACGTCGTCCACTTCAAGATTGTCGATGAGGCGAACACCGTCGACGGTCGCGGCGACGACAACAACCGCATTGACAGGGTTGTCGCCGGCCACGGGTGCGAGCGTGTCGCGATCGACGACCTCGAGATACTCAAGTTCGACCCCGCCGACAATGGAGAGCGCGGCCACGCCAATCGCCCTGGCCTCGACCGCGTTGCGTCCGTTGCGAAGTTCCTCGACGACCGCGTGCAAGGCGCGGGACAAAGCAACGGCTGATTGCCGCGCCGCAAATGAAAGCTTCACGTTGCGGCTCGACATGGCAAGTCCGTCGGATTCGCGAATCGTCGGACAACCGACGATGTCGACGGGTACCGCGAGGTCGTGGACCATCCGTTTGATGACAGCCAACTGCTGGAAGTCCTTGCGCCCGAAGAATGCAACGTCCGGGGCCACCACGTTGAACAGCTTCAAAACCACCGTCGCAACTCCGCGAAAATGCCCGGGTCTGTGTTCGCCCTCGAGGACCGAAGCCAGAAGACCGGGCTCAACGGACGTATCGAAACCCGTCGGATAAATGTCATCGACCGTCGGCCGCCAGAGTAGGTCGACCCCAGCGCTCGAACACAGGTTCTCATCGGGCGCATTCGTTCGGGGATACGCAGCAAGGTCTCGTGGATCGTTGAATTGCATCGGATTCACGAAGATCGAAACGACTACATAGTGACCTTGTGCGCGCGCTTCTTCTATGAGGGAGGTGTGTCCGGCGTGAAGCGCGCCCATCGTCGGCACGAAGCCGATCGTGCGACCGCGCGACCTGGCGGCTGCGACCGACGCGCGGACGTCAGACGGGGCGCTGACGGTGCGCACCTGGTTGTGGTCCTATTCGAAGGAATGCGCGTCGTCGGGCCAAGTGCCTTCGCGAACCTCGGCAACATAAGCGCGACACGCATCGGTGCTGAGGGAGCGAACATCTGCAAACTTCTTGGTGAAACTCAGTTCACGCGTCGACAGGCCGAGTACATCGTGGAGTACGAGGACCTGGCCATCGCACTGTGCTCCGGCACCGATACCAATGGTGGGAATCGAGAGCTTCGCCGTGATCTCTGCGGCCAGATGGGCCGGTATTCCCTCGAGAACGACTGCAAACGCTCCGGCCTGCTCGACTGCGTGTGCATCTTCGAGGAGCCGCTGACGGCCACCGGCTTCGTACCCTTCGCGACGGCCCTGGACCTTGTGTCCACCCATGCGGTGGACGCTCTGTGGCGTGAGACCAATGTGACCCATGACGGGGATGTCGGCATCGGCGATCGCGCGGACCGAATCGGCGACGGTGAGACCGCCCTCGAGTTTCACTGCTTGTGCGCCGGCCTTGATGAGGCGAACCGAATTCGACACTGCTTGGCTTGAACCGACTTGGTAGCTACCGAAAGGGAGGTCACCCACGACCAACGCCTTGGGTGTCGCACGTCGCACGAGGCGAACGTGATATTCCATCTCTTCCATCGTGACGGGGATCGTGTTCGGCTCGCCCTGCACGGTTGTGGCCACCGAGTCGCCGACAAGAATGACATCGACGCCTGCGGCATCGACGATTGCCGCGAATGTCGCGTCGTACGCCGTGATCATTGCGATCTTCTCTCCGCGGTTCTTCATCTCGGCGAGATGCGGAGCGGTGACGGCTTTGCGAGGGGAAGTTGTCATCTGTGCCTTTGTCCGGGTCGAGGGTCCTGGGAAGCGGGGGATATGGGACGACGTACGAGCAGAACGCTACTGCCAGAGTGGGGAGTCGACCCGCCACGAGACCGGTGTTCCCCAGGATTCCTGGAAGGTCACCTCATGGGCAGGCTGTCGTTTTGCAACCGCCCACTTGCCGGTCGGGTAGCCAAGGGTGACCATCGCCATCGGCACCCATTCCGTGGGTTCGGGAGCGCCGAGGATGTCGAGAACCTGTTTGGTGTGTTTCTTGAACAGCAGGGTCGTCAGCGCCGATCCGATGCCTTCGGCGGTTGCGGCGAGCTGGAGGCTCCAGAGAGCGGGATAAATGGAACTCTCGCCGTTCGGCTTGCCCCACGCGAAGACAATGAGTGGAACGCGGTCAAGATTGTCGGCGAGCCACTCGGCGCTCGCATTCGTTTTCTTGGCCTGAATGACGGCGGGGTCGGCGGGATCGCCGTTCTGGATGAGGTCCATGACCGCCTTGTACTGGGTTGCGTTCAACTCGGTCAGACCTTCGCGGTACAACCTCTGCAGTTCGGACTTCTTCGCGGGATCGGTCAGAAGAAGGAAACGCCACTTTTGCTGATTACCACCCGACGGGGCCCGAATGGCCGCATCGAGGAGCTTTTTGACGATGTCGTCCGGGATGGGGTCCGGCTTCACTCGGCGCATCGCGCGTGTCGTGTACAGGGCGTTGTAGAGGTCCATGAGGTGCGTCCCGTTCAGTCCTTCGAGAGGGTTCCGGCGCCGATGGCTCGCGCCAAGTCAAAGATAGCCATGCTTCCCGTTTGCCAACGAACGGTGAGTCGGCAAACCGCGATGCGCCATGTGCCCGCGTCGAGCACCAAATCGTTGGTGTAATGGCCCCCAAGTTCGCAAAAGTTCACCGAATCGGCGTGACCGAGACGAGCCATCGTGTCGGGGGCAAACCAATGCTGAGCACGAAGTTCCGTGATGCAAGTCGCACGATGGTCATCCAACATCGTGATCATTTGGTTGGACATTTGATGTTGCGTCGCGTCGAAGGATCCGTTGGTCTTCTTCACATTTTCCACCCACGCCTCGCGGGAAAGACTCGATGCAGGACGCCCGCTGAAGCTCGAGAAATCGAATTCACAGGGATCGGTGAAGCATTCCCCGTACATCGCCCAGTCGCGGCGGTCGATTCCTGCGGCATATCGATTGCTCACATCGATGATCTTGGTGATGGTGGCCGAATCCGGTGTCATGCAGGCGCGCCGATCTTTGGTGCAGAGTCTTCGGGTCGTGTGGTCGCCAACCAGGACAGGGCATTTCCGATCAGTGTCCGGTAGTGCCGGTTCTCGAAGGCCTCGGGACCTTCGCCGGGTTGAAGATAGACGACACGGGAATTCCCAGAGAGATGCGTCCACGCAACCGCGTTCGATGCGGGAGCGTGGCGCCAATGCGGATTTTCCTCGCGCCGCACGGCCGCGAATGCCGAGGCGTGGTGCTCGTCGTCACGAGGCGCATCCGTACGAACGAGAACCTCGACTTCATCCTCGAAGATCGGACACTGGTAGGTCTCGTCGGTCAGTTCGAACACCGGGGGCAACCCGACGCAGACCGGGTGGTCGGGCTTTGCCACAGTGAAACGTTGTGTCACATTCATCGCGTAGCCGGAGTCGGGAAGGTCGACTCCTCGCAATCGCGCGGGCGCGTAGTGAAATCGACCCTTCACGATTTCGGCGAAGCCGTCCCACAGTGGCCACGATGCGATGGCGTGATGAAGGACGAGAAGCGGCATGCCCGTCGATGTGATGTGTC
>Ga0129333_10001283_pt1 | contig 22536 bp, 44 predicted proteins | sample CPB6_08_DNA_FD_94474 | JGI IMG/M metagenome (GOLD analysis project Ga0129333, IMG submission 94474) | Freshwater to marine salinity gradient microbial communities from Chesapeake Bay, USA - CPBay_Sum_0.6_0.8_DNA | ecosystem: Environmental > Aquatic > Marine > Coastal | place: USA: Chesapeake...
CCTTTAGAAGGTTCAGCAGAACTACTAACTAAAGAATCTAATTTTACCAAAACAATTAGACTTGACGGAATTCCCGAAGGAAATGAAAAATTCGTTGGTCGATTAAGGCAGTATAGTACCGACGGAACAATATTAGCTTCAACTGGTACAAAAAGAATAAATGATACTAGTCAAGCAGTAGCAGAACCTGGATATAATTTGTCTGCTAGTTCACCCAAGGTCAATGAAGGTGAACAAGTGTTGATAACACTAACTACAGTCAATGTTCCGTTAAATACAACTGTACCTTATACTATCACAGGTGTAACTAGTGCCGATATAGCCGGTGCGTCTTTAAGTGGAAATTTTTCGGTTGATTCTTTAGGAGTAAGTATAGCTACTCTTACTATCGGTGCCACACAAGATTCTACAGCAGAAGGAAGTGAAACTCTTACAGTAACATTAACGGGTATTACACCTACTGTAAATGTTTCCGTTGTTATTAGGGATTAACCCCATCTAAGACAGAAATATGTAGCGTCTTTTTCGCTTAGATCAGCAACAATTTTATAACGATAATACCAACTTTGAAAATTGTCGGATTTGCACCAGACTGGGTCAGTCAAAGAATTTTGCATGACCCATTGGCCAGCTTCGGTTTGTTGCCATTTCCAAATTGGTTCCGCAGCATAAATTTCAGGATCGTCGACATCACCGATACTAAATTCGTAAACCACTACCTTCATTCTTGAACATACTCTTTAGCCATTGGAAAAATAGCACTAATGGCCTCTGCACAAGCTCTAGCAACTTCCATATGTTCTTTTTGTGTACCGTTTCCGCTACGAAGTTCAATAAAATGAATCCAACTTCTTAGAGTTCCATTCATATACAAACGACTTTCAATTAAGCCTTCGGGCAATACTGCTCGTGCCTGTTCTTTAGCGATACCTTTACTGATAGCCCATTCGTATGCATTTTTAGCTTCTGAAATAACTCGTGTTTGCATCATTTCCCATTGATAGGAAATCTGTCTTTCAGTGTCAATATTAAGATCTAAAGGAACACTATTTTGTCGATTTTTAGTGTCCTGTAAACGAGCTTCTCTAGTTGTGAACTTTAGATCTTTAACTGGATCGGCATACCGTTGACTGAATTCTTGAAAACTGAAACTACGATGGCGAAGAATTTGGCGAGCGATATCTCTAGTAGTTTCAATTTCCATACATGCTGATACCATTTCTAAAGGAGACCAATGTGCATGTTTAACTAGATATCGAATTAATTTTTCGCTAGTCTCGGTATTAAATTGATTACTGGGATTACTAACACGAGCACAGTACGCGATCAATTCTTGTGCATCGTCGATACCTTTATTCAAAAAGTCTGAAGTAGGCTGTGAGTATGATACAAGTTTTACTTTCATAAATCTTTTAAAATTTTATCAGTAATTGGTTGAATAACTTTAGCAACATTATCGATGTCAACATAAAAATCAATATCCTCAATGACTTGATCCAGTGATTTGAGTTTTATGTTCAACATCTCTTCGATTAATTCAGGGTCGTTACCTTCTGACAATAATTCTTTAATATTAACATTAACCATTGTTCCGTCGATTAAGTTAACTGTTATCGACTGTAATAATGTTATAGGGATCTCTTTCTTCTCAACTTCTTTAAGAATTTTACGCCATTGATCCTTAGCTGAAATATTAATCTTTTTGAGCTTTGACCGGGGTTTTTTTACTGGTTTTTCTTCCATTTGGTTTCAGTGAAGGATCAAGTTCAGCGGCTTCATTAATTAATCGCTGTACTTCTGATAGCATAGATTCTGCTTGTTGTTTCATTGTTGATGCTTGTCGCAAAAGATTTGCTGCTAAGTCAGCATCGGTTAACACACCTGTGTCGTTACTAGTAGGAATAACTGCCGGATTGGCTCGACTATTAGTAGGAACACCTACTTCTTCGCCTTCTATGGATTTCTTCTTACCAGTTAAACCTTTATTGGCATCCAATTCAGCAAGACGCTTAACAGCCTCTTCACCTTTAGCCATTTCATTAAGAATACTATTCAATTCATCTAAACGAACTTGACTGGCCGGAGTCGGGGTAACGATAATTTGATTAGTTGGTACTTTTTTGATTAGCCCATCTTTGTGCAGTGCTTCTAAACAGTTACGACCGTCTGGCATATAGTTTCTAAAGAGTGCATCTGAAAAATTCTCAGCTTGTTGTCCTACTGGACTTTCTAATACTTTCATAACTGCATCATGATAGAGTCGAGGCAATAGGTCACTATAAGAAACCAAGCACATATGTTCTTCGCCGGGCACTTCTCGGAACAAAAGTACTACCTTCTTATCGTTATGTTTTCCAACATGTTTGTACATTGTAAATATCCTTTTTTATCAAATCGATGAAGACTTTTCTTGAGACTGCTGATTAGCCATAGATAGAAATTTTGTAATACGATCATACAATGTACCCACACTTGAAAGTTCGTCTGGTTTCCACACGCCTCTTTGTGTTCCGGTTTCAATGATCTGAATCATTAAAGCTAAATCTTGTAGTGTCAAGGTGGTTCTTTTATCTTGTGATTCTTCTGGTTGACTATTCGAAACATCCGACATTTTGTAAATCTCCGTGAAATTATATTTTATATTTAATGTTAGTTAGTAATGTGTCAAAATTTATTGAGCTCGTTTAGTACTAGAGCAAAATAAGTGGCTTCGCTGTGAATTTCGAATGCAGCTCTTCTTTGTATATTAGTTAATGACTTTTGTTGATCATAGACAATCACTTCGCCAAAATAAAAACGACCGGATAAATTTTCATATATCCAGTCTGAAATCTTTTTAGCACTACAGCTTAAATCAAAATCCACCACATAAAAATGTGGTGGGCAAAACTCTAGTACTCTTTGATTATGTACATTAAGAGGGTTGACTTGAAATGTCTTTATCATCGGTTAGAATTTTAATTTTCATTGGTCCATTCTCTTGTTCTGGCATTTCTAATTTATCTTTTAGATATTCTTGAGCTGCTTCGGTAAAACTAGACAAGAGATGAAGTTGATTTGTAATTTGAACGATTTCGGCGCAGCGAGATAGATCCTCTAAGAGGATCTCACATCGCATCAATCGCACTTGAAGATCATCGACAACTTTTCGAGCATCTTTAGCTCGTCGGATAGTAGCAGTATCAATTACTTTCATGATAAATTTTTTAAATTATTTTTTAGCGTTTTCGTAATGTGCCCAGATTCCAAAAGGGGGAATAACTTTAACATTGCCTTTAATAATAAAAACAGTATCGCAGTAGTCGGGGTCGCCCCAGCTGCCATATGGCATACCGTCTGTGAACATAATAAATTTTTTCGGAACGATATCGTTTTCCTTCATGAAGCTCCAATTGGCCATAAAATCAGTTCCGCCACCGCCTTGAGGTTCGTACTCCATAATAGACCTCATATTGTCTGCATTAAATTCTTGTAGATTGTATACCGAAGTATCAAAACTCCACACTTGAATACGATAGTCGTCGTAGCTTTCCATGATACCGTTAATCTCGCTCAAGAACACTTTCAATTCGTCTTGACCGATGCTACCTGAAGTATCAATAGCAATACAAATATCAACAGTCTCTCCGGGTTTCATACCGGGAAGAATCGCATCCATGTGCCAGCTACGACGGTTAGGACGGCTCCAAGTAAAATCATTCTTAATAGTACTTTGAATCTGTTGAAGTAGAAGTTCTTTCCAATCAATGACACTAACAGTCATTTCTTTGATGAGCCTCTGTACACCCGAAGGCAGTTCTCCGGAGCCACAAGCTCTTGCCGCTTGTAAAATTGCATCTTTGATTTCGTCTCGGAGAGCTTTTTGATCTGCTTTACTGAGAGTAGGGCGACCCTTGCCGTCGGATTCTTCATTGCCGTTGCCGTTGGCATCGTCTTCCATGTCAAGGTGTTGATCCAACAATTGTTTGGTTAGATCATCAAGATTGATCTTTTGAGCATTTTTAAAAAGATCGTCGTAAACTTCTTCGTAACTCCAACCGCGATATTTTGAATCATACAAAATAGGCACCGTGGTAATTTTAGAACCAATACCTTGTTCGATCAAATCTGCATTGACACAATAGTCGGCTGCAATATTACTGAGTACTGGGTGTCGTTCGTTACGACGACCTAGGTGATCATAGACTACATGAAGAACTTCATGTCCGAACAAGAATTCACATTCTTTTAGACTTAGACGATTAATAAATTGACTGTTATACCAAAAATGGCGACCGTCGGTGGCCGCAGTAGGACACCAATCGTCGGCGTTAACTAGTTTAAGACGAGTAGCAAGATTTCCAAAGAAACCGGCGCGAAGAAGCAGCCCTACACGAGAGGTAATAAGTTTTTCTCTTGCAAGATTATCAATCTTAGGATCGGTGACTGTCTTGGTTTGTTCTTTAGTTGAAAGAGTAGTGTCAGTCATAATCATTTCCTGTTATTAAGTAGAACCATTGTAGCATAAAACAACAAGGGGCACAAGGCCCCTGTTGTTACTTGGCAACAGCCGCCACAACATACTTTCCAAATCGTTTATGGAACTCATCAAAGTGATTCAATTTGGACGGAACGAACGGAATACCGTAGGTAGTAATAGCGATTCGACTAGCCATTACCACAAGCTCGGTGGTAAAATTATCCATAGTGAAACGGAAGAAATTATCTGCCATTTTGTTCCACTCGTCGAGTTTTCCGTTGGCTTTTTCGTAAGCATCTTTAAGCTCATAGCAAAGACTGATACTCAGGGAGTACATGGCCGAGACTTCTTTGATTTTAAGCTCACTTACCTTACCGCTAAGAACATCACGCGGTTCAGGCATTTGACCTGACACTTTACGATGGGCATTGAATTTTACAGCCATTCCTTCACCAACAGCACCGGCGATAAGGTCAACGGTTCCGCTGTCGGTAGTGTCGTCGTGATCTTCAAGAAGCTCTGAAACAAAGGTCCACGAACGAGGAGTAGCGAACGATCGGGAACTTGAACGGGGATCAAAGTCAAAAAGATCTTGTTTAGCGAACGACAGATAACCAACAACATCTTTATGAATTTTATTATTTACTGCCCACACTTGCCACGAATCGAAGTCGACTCGCATTTCCAAATGAATGAAACGATTGGATAGTGGAGCAGGCATGCGGAAAGTAACACCTTTGTCGCTTTCTCGATTGCCGGCAGCTACCAATACTACATTGTCAGGCAAACGATACTTGCCGATGCCTCGATTAAGAATCAATTGATAGGCAGCGGCTTGAACAGCTGGAGCAGCAGAATTCAATTCGTCAAGAAACAAAAGAACAATGGGATACTTACTTGCAAGTTCCTCGTCGGGCAAATCAATAGGGGGTGCCCAATCCATCTTGCCGAGGTCTTTATTATAGAACGGAATACCGCGAATGTCGGTGGGTTCCATCTGCGCCAAACGCACATCGATCATATGACCGTTGAGGTCTTTGGCAATACCGGCTACTAGTTCACTTTTACCAATACCCGGAGGGCCCCAAAGAAATACCGGGCGTTGTTTCTTAAAACAACGAATTAGACTACGACGAGCTTCGGCGGAAGTTACAGTGCGGTTTTCAGAAATAGTTGCTGACATAGTTCACCTTTATTTAATTGAGTACATCTATTGTATGAAAAAACATAAAAATGAGCAAGAAGAAAAAATCTGTTGTAGTTTTCTTACAACAGATTTTTAATGTTAGGCAAGTTCCAGCATATGAGCCGGCACCTTCCACATTCCCCGTGGGCTATCAACAGTGACATATTTAATAGCCATCTTGACAACCTTTCCAGTGATAGTCGTATCATACTTGCGACTATGAAATTTAACTGTAGTGCCTACAGACAATTGTTGATTAACTGCTCGAGTCATTAATCCCCGACGATATTTAACAGCCTGAATAATGCTATTCAATTCAGAATTCGAAAAATTACCAAAAGCAATAGCAGAATTGATTTGTTCAATTTGAGTCGATGCGCTCATTTTGATTCCTTATTAAACTTCGAGATTAAATTGGCTACGGAGAACTTCTTTGCAGGCTTCGGCAGTTCGTTTGGTAACCACAACTCGGCCACCAAAGAATCCAACATAGAGATTACGATGTTCAACAAATTTTACTTCGCCATCTGCACCTTGGTGCTTTTGCCGTTTAGCAGTAACACGAACCACTTCTTTTTTAACAGCAGATTTGCGAGGTTTGACCTGCTTGAGAGTTTCTGTTACTTTCTCGGCAACAGCTGAATCCGTCGAGTCGAAACCATGCTTACGGTCATAGCGGGCGATTTGCTCCGGGGTGTTGCCCCAGGTAGAAATCAAACGTTGAACTTCGGTACCCGACAGTTGATTCCAGTTGATGATTTTATCAGTCCAGTTTTTCATTGTGAGCCTTTTTGTTAACGAACACTGCTATTATAGCAAAACGGATAGAGTTGGTCAACCGTTTTTTGTTAAAAAATACAGAATTTTAGTGGGTTTTTTACTACAAAAAGTGACATTTTTAGCATTTTTTGTGGGTTTTAGACAGATCGATTTGCTAGTGTGTTAAGCACTGATAGTGGTATTTTTACAACAACATTTAGTGCATTAACACGAATGCGTAACTGCTCGGCAATTGCATAGACATTTTGTAGAGTAACGGTGTCTGGGTTAGTGTCTACTAACAAAAGGGCTTTATTTGCAGTAAAATTTTTATGTGTATGTGCAACGAGCCTGAAAGTATGTATTTTGTTACTGTAGGGCTTGCGGTGAAAATTTGCTTTGACATACAAAGTGCTGGAGGGCTTGCTATTGTATAGCATGTTTGATCCGTTTTCGCTGTAAAGTGTTACTATAGCAAAAACGGGCCCAGTAGTCACTCGTTTTTATAGTGTGTCTAAAAACTGTTGCAAATCTGCCACAGTTTTAAACACTTGATTTCCGTGAAGATTAGTACGCACTAACATAAAATTACGACTGTAAATTTCTACAGTAGCGTCTAGGGTTCGAGCACGACCGAAAGTTACAGAGAGATACGGGCGACCTTTACGACTAGTATGGGATCCAGAGAGAACACCATATGGAGCAGTAAAATTTCGACCGCAAGCCCAATGATAAACTTGATCTTGTATTTGTTGACTATTCATAGATCAGTACCGGATTCCAAAACGAGAATTGTATTGATTGTAAAATCCCATGATAAAGATTTCGACCAAATTCGTATCTAGGTCTACGGTATTATGTACATAGTCAGGGCGACCCAAAAAGAAAGCATATGCAGATCGGGGGCCGCCAAGATCGTGTACCATTTGTAGATGATCTAGCATTTGGTCATCAAATTTAGGAACTTCAAGATTCATTTTTGATCCCCGAGGTGATTTTTACGGATTTCTTGGCAAATCTCGTAAGCTCGCCCTAATTGAAAAAGAGTAAAACAAAGACCAACAATACTAACAGCTTCAAGAATCATTTGTACATTCATAATTTACTTTCTAATTTCAAACACAAAATTTATTCACTATGAACCTATTATAGCACCGTTTTTTTGTTTGGTCAACCGAAATTTTTGTTGTTTTTAGACAACAAAAAAGGGTCCTAAGACCCTTTTGTAGCAAAAAAACAACAATTGTTATTTTTTTGTCGCGTTCACGAAATTGTACATTTTTTCAGCAGTTTCGAGAACCTTATCCAGTCCAGGAAATTCCGGCATATCGACCTTGGTGATAATTTGACCGGTTTTTTCATCTCGTTTAGCACTAATTTCCCAGCTCTGAAATTTGACTTTATATTCGGTCTCGACCAAGTCTTTAGCCATTGCCAGAATATCTGTACGAATTTCATAACCGTTTTTATTGAATTTAACTTCGGGCAATTTCGGTGTTAGCATATCAGACATTTGTTTCTCCTTTAAGTGTGTATGTCTATGATTAGACTTTTTTATTAACCTGGGCAGTCCACGCATCCCAGCCGGCTCTGAACCAGTCGATACTGAAAGGATTTACAAGCCTTTCTACTTTAGTTTCCATCATTTCACGACCTAGTGTAGTAAACACTGTGGTTCCTGTTTTAATAGAAACGTGTAGAAAATCTGTTTGTGCATCGACATAGTTAGTCCATGCATCTTTAAGATTAGGGTTTGTGATATATTTGTTGATAAATTGTTTTTTGCCATTTTGAATAGCATCAACGGTAAGTTCTGGTAAATTATACATGTCTGTCTCCTTGTGTGTATTGTACAGTAACTTTTACTAAAAAATCAATAGTTATTGATTATTTTAGTATAACTTTAGTAGCTTCGTCGTAGTGATGCAATTTCGCCAACGAACTAGCTGTTCTAGCCTTTGCTAAACTAGCAAAAAAACTAGTTAATAGATTTGCAATTTTTTTCATAGCCATTTTCCTTTTGAGATTTTTTGGTTGTATTCTCTCGAATACTGATCGATATCAGATGTGCTTTGTGGGCGTCGTGATTCGATATATTCCTCTAGATCTGATGCATAAGTTCTAGGGATAAAGATTCGGCGCAGAGCCGTTAGAACATTAGTGAATTCAAACATGATGATCCTCTGTAAGTGTGTTAGAAACTCGTGGTTTCTACTAACTATTTATCATAACGACGCATCAATTTAATTCTTGTTCGTTATTCAAATAACTTTGTAAATTATCATTGTATAAGGTTAATACTAAACTGGTTCTTTCGTCGAAAATTAGAATAGTTTCTAGATCTTGCACAAAGTAAGGATACTCTAGTATCCTCTCAAGTTGAAGAAGGGTTTTTGGCATAATTCTGCTGTTTATTTTATGCTTATAATAATATATTTTGGCCTTTTCGATAGCAAAATTGACACCTATTTTAGTAAGCCTCATACTAGTTAAATTAATCGGATTGAACCACCAGATTTTTCTGAACCCTTCAACAGAATATTGTTCTAGGGAACCATGTGCAGCTTCTAAAAATTTTATAGTCCAACCAATTTGGTCAATTGGACTAGTTTTACTCATTGCACTTCTGGATAAATTATAGATCCATGGTTTAGTAAAACTACAGTAAATTTATCAGTTTTGAACTGATTATTAAGTTTTTTAGCTAAACTAATGGCATGTCCAGGATTACTAAAGCTGACTTTTCTATATTTAGGTCCAGGATAGCTAACTAGGATATTTTGCGTTTTTAAATTAACTGGTTTCCCATTATAGTAAACCGCCCAAATCCCCTCGCTAGCCAGTACTTGGTCACATTTATAAGTGGTCTTATTGAGATTTTCTAATATTACAGTAGGTTTTGGTCTACTCATTGTGCGGTCCTTTACTTTCTTTCATGTAATTATATTTATATGTAGTTTATGACAAAATTATATCTGCTGGATGTTTTTTATTCTTAAAAGGACCCAAATATTTGTGTCTTTGTAAAATAATTTTTTTCGGACAAAAAACATTAATCCAAGTACCTTCGATGTTAACAAGATAATATCCGGCACAATGATAGCTTTTACTTTTTTTATCTTTAGTAAAAAGAGGTAATTTTGATTTTACTTCGTAGACTGAATTGTATGGTTTGCTATCACAAGGAAAGCCGTAAATAACATTTTCTTTATTTGTAATATTTGAGTTCTTGGTAAATTTAATATTATGTTTATTAGCTAATATTTTAAGAGATGAGAATTTTTCTCTATTTTGGCCTTTGACTAACATAACTCCGTCTAATACAGCTTGAATAGTTCCAATTTGGTGACCATTTTCTTCTAATACCCAAAATTTATTTTTTACGATATTTTTCGCTTCGGCCATGTATTATCCTCGTAAAGCATTCCACATCATTTCGTGTTCGTAGACTGTAGCCACAGGCTTAAGCCAACCTTTTTGATAACAATGCTGAATAATCCTCATGTATTCTCTGGGACAGTTATCTGTAATTTCGAACCCAGCACGATCGGCTATCATCGGACCGTCTACTAGAGTAAAATCGGGATCGCCTTTTTTAAGAGTTTTTAAATTAGATTGATGGGAATTAATATTCATTTAAATTACCCTTTAAATTCTGAACTAAAGATATCGGCAAAATCTTGTGCCTGCTCGCTGAGCTTAGTAAGCTCATGCTTACCACAGAATTTAAGAAAATGAGTTCCGATCATTGGTTTCTGTTTTGAAACACAATTGGACAGTACTGTTTCGGTAATCTTATTTTTAACTTCATTAGGTTGTGCACTAAGGTCTACTAGAATTCGATTTCTTTCATAATCATCTTTTACCCGATGTTCAACACCATTATGATCGACCCACCTTTGTAACATTAGATTATTCCAATTGAATCCTTGTTTATCTCGATCAGCAAAAGCTTCTCGAAGACCGACTTTGTTTTTTGATCCTTTTTCCCTTACACCAGGATAGGCACTAAACACATTATCACTGACATCGCCCCTCATACATTTTTCAAAAAGTGCCCATTGAGGATCCGGGGTCTGTTTAGGTTCCTTAGTTTTCTTATCAATTACTTGACGACCTTTACTATTAAAGACTCCTTCTAGAGAATAAAGTTCGTCAGTTACACCATTATATTGTTTAACATTATTGGCTAATAGTTGGTGGAAATCACTATCACTACTAATGATAATGTGTTGATCCCCAGGATGATTTTGAATCCACCCGGCGATCAAATCGTCTGCTTCGAGCTCGGGATGATGCAATACTGTACAATTCGTGCGGTCTCGAAAAAAGTCTTTAAGCTGATCAAGACCTTCCCAGAATAAACGATCTTCTTCGGCTTCTTTTGGACTTAATGCCGCTCGTGCCTCGGCACGATTGGCTTTGTAGGGTTTATAAAAATCCTTACGCCAACTGCGTCCTTCAAGGCAAAAAATAACATGAGTGCCTTTTTGATCGCGCCAACATTTATTAATGCTAGCCAGCGTTACATGGATTGCAAAGGATACCTTTTCTTCACTAGAGTTTGCACGATGTGCAGCATGTCTAGCACGAAAATAGGTATTCGTAAGATCAATAAGTAGATATGTATTCATGTTATTATGTTAGCACATAATAACGATAGTGTCAACTAAATTCTGTTCGACCGCCTTCTAACTTTCGGCTACGAGGTTGTCTTAGATCAGGATCCGCCATTTCTTGTTCGAAATTCTCTAAAATCACATTTCGACAAACTTCTTGAAACCATTGATCTACAATTTGTTGATCGGTTTTTCCTTTGTACCCGGCCTTGACCAAATTAGCAATAAATTTATCATTCCAATCTAATTCAAATGCTCCGGATCCAATGTTATTAGGATCAAGCTCGACATTTAAAATAGCAACATATGGTTCGCCTTTTTCTGTGGCTATTTCTTTTGGGGTTTTCTTAACTTTTGGTTCTTCTTTTGGAGTCTTGATAACTTTTTTAAATAAATTAATCATTCTTGATTTCCTTCCATGTGTAATCGCCTAACCATTGAACTTGTGTAATATACTTATAATAATCAGGTGATCCTGTAGACCAATCATTGGGTCCTAACATAGACAATAAAATTTCTTGTTGTCGTTGATCTTCTATCAACCAATAGATATTTCCATGCACCGGACGAAAGTTATATTTGGCTCGATATACTAAATCTGTAATATCTAATCTTCTAAGAATATTTTGGGCTTGTTCTTCAAGCACCTTAACCAAAGCCACAATCCTATCATATTCTTGTTGAGCATTCATTCGAGCCGTATTTAGCATCATATCTTTATGACTCTTAATAGGTACCGGCTCGAATTTAATACTTCCGACTTCAGTAGGATATTCTTGAATATTTCGATTAAAGAAAGGTATCAATATATTTCCGGTAGTAATATCAAAGCTATTTCTACCTTTGGCACTATTACTATCGGACATATTATTTTCAAGTCCCCCAAGCGTTCTTAAACAAAGGAACCTGAAGACGATCGCTATATCTGTAACCTAATTTCATAGCCAAATCGGCCACTTGTCGATTGTGCATACTGTAGACATTTTCCACTCCGCCCACAGGCATTAAATAAACAGGGCCACGGAATCCCGAACTTCGATATGCAGCTACCGCATCTTGTATTTCTTCGGTGTCGCTATCGCCGGTAACAACAAACTTAAGATAAGTGTAACCTACTAATTCATAGTCACAGATGATATCGGGTTTAATAGCATCTTCCCATCGCTCTCCGCTAACACTTAATTTTGGACTGACACTGAATGTAATTTCGGTAATAGTAGTGTCATTGTGCAGATAATTAAAAAAGTCGTCGGTGAGATCTTGGGTACCATTGGTCTCAAAAGTTAACTCTTTAAGAGATCGCATTTTAGGATGATCAAGTAATTTTGGATAACTACGCTGCCATCCTAACAATGGCTCTCCTCCAGTAATAACTAGGTGTTCGTCTTGCCATTCTTTGTTTGGGAGGAGATCAACAATGGCTTCTGCAAGCCCGTCCGTTGTAATAACCGGTGAAAGGTCTTTAAACCTAGGATCCCAACTAGCGTAAGAATCGCAACCGGTACTAACAAGTGGTAAATCTTTATATTGCTTAAACTCTGAGATACGAGCAGCCACCAGGTCTCGTTCATTTGATAATTCTCCTTTTGGCATTCCGAAGCCACTACAGGTAAAGTTACAACCAAAGGTGCGTAGAAATACACTGGGTACTCCCATATATCGACCTTCGCCTTGAATTGAATAGAATAGTTCTGAAACTTTGATTTTGCTCATGGTGTTTTAAAATAACCAAAATATTTGTTTAGTACTTCTAACTTGTCTGAATATTCAGCAATAATAGCTACTTCTTTCTCGATAGCATCCATGATATCTGAATGTTCGGGGATTGCAGTAGGATTATTTAACATAACCTCGATGTTGACTCGATGTTTTTCAATATGCGCTTCGTAATACGAACGACTAGCCGCTATTAGTTGAGTTCTCATTTGATTTTCCTTGATTAAAAATATTTGACCACTGACGAAGTTTATCTAGTTTAGCTGCCATTGCTCGATTAAGATCGTTTTCAGTGATCAATCCTGAACTTTGACAAAGTTTAATCATTGCCATAAGATCGCCGAGCTCTTCGGCTAAATGTTCTCGATTAGTTTTAGGTTTTCCTGGTTTATATTGATCCAATCCGAATCTAAAACACTTACTAATAGCTTGTGTCACTTCGGCACATTCTTCTTGTGTAATAAGAAGTATTTCTCTTTGTTGATCATTCACAGCAGTATCCAATTGTTTGATAATATATTGTAATTGAAAATATAAAAAAATGCAAATAACAAAGGTGCCTGAGGGCACCTTTGTTTGCTCGAATATCAAAATCAATTACTGGATTTAAGAATATTTTCGTTTTCGGTATTCTTTTGCAATCGCGATTGCAATCGATTTAGCAGTAGTCCATATGCCGGAAGAATAACTAGTAAACTAACTAGAATCTTGCTAATACTGTTGTTAGTAGCCACTATGTGCCAATTAGCAGCCATGAACTCATTGGCACCTTTATAAAATGCAGTAAAGAAGAATGCATAGGTATCAATAAATGTACTAACAATAGCACTTAATCCTGGAGCTATCCACCAGGTGGCATACTTTTCTCTTAGGTATTGAAACACATAAACATCAAGAAGGTTGCTAACAAAGTAAGCCACACCCGACCCTAGACCAATTCGAATAGCTACCGAATCTGGTGCACCCCCTAGCTTAACTACTAGCATACTAACTAGGATAGCTGGAATGAATGCTAGTGTGATAACTGCTCGTCCTGTTTCTTTCCCTAGTAGACGAACTGTAAGGTCGGTAAGAACAACTACCAACGGAAAAGTAAATGCTGCCAAAGCCAACGGGTGGCCAAAGATATTCATTTTAAATTGCACAAGATAATTGCTGACAGCAATGATAATAATGTGCATAATCATTAGTTTATACGCCGTTGACCGATCTACACCATTTAAGATTTTGCTTAACATATTTTTCTCCCTAAGATTAAAGTTTGCAAAATAAACTACACAAATTACTCGAATCCCTCAAAAAGGTCCTCGTTCCACTCTCTATGGCCCTCTCGGAAAGCCATATTGGATTGTGTTTCTCTGACTTCTACTCTGAAGCACCAAAGACGAGCTGCCTCTCCGGGGCCCCACAGATCCGGAATATAAACTCCATTGACATACTTGTATAGCATATCGGCTAGACTTTCACATCCCAGTCGAGGTAATATTGTAAGTTTGGCTAGTTTTCTTTTTTGTAGTTCCAAGAACATATCAAATTCCGGATCGTCTTCTGCTACTAACAGTGTATGATCGAATTTATCTTCAAGGAAATGTTTAAGTTCTTTAAGACCACCGTAGTCAGCAGCCCAATTTCGTACATCGAGATCATTAGTACCAAAATAAAATTTCATCGAAAAACTATAACCATGAATCATATTACAATGACTATCGGCACGCCACTGTCTGTATGCACACGGAAAAGCATCATGATATTCTTTGGTACTGACATATTTGTAAGTTACTGGTTGATTCGCCATCTCTTGCCTCCTTTGTTTTAGCGAGTAAGTTTGATGACATGCAGAATTTATATAGCGGGTTGAATGCCTAAAGACCGCTTAGTGAAATATTTAGTTGAAATATTCTTGCCTGATATTATGTGTTTGTACATATTCTGCAAATTTCATAATAAAGAGTGTTGCTATATTAGCATCTTCCTCGTTAAAGTGCAAGCGAACACCTTTTGTTCCATCTTTACGATGATGACAAAATTTTCCTTTTCCATAACCAACAGACCAGACAATGATCGATTTACCTTGTTTATCAAAGAATTCGTCTTTAAGACATTTTCCTCCCATAGACATATACCAATCAACCATATCTTTAGTTAGATTTTCTATTTCGATTACAATAGGTTTATGAGCTGTGTACCACATTTAATATTTCAACCACTTGTTCTAGAGATTCACTGACTTCCCAAGTACCATGGGGTGGACAAAAAATAAAAGTTTTATTTTCAATAATACCTGCATCGTTAGTAACAAATTGACTATGAATAGTGGCAATAAGATCTTTTTTGATAGCAATTTTACTGCCTCTAAAAGAGTCCACTGCATTAGTTAGTGTTATAAACATTTGATTCCTTATTAAATTTTTTTGCTCGATCATCTAAATATTTTTCGTGTTGAATCCATCGATTCTCGACAAGAAATCCCCAATCTCTTTGCTGTGGTCCAGGAATAAACAGGGACCAGCATTCAACATCAGGATCAAGTTCAATACGATGAAAACTTTTTGCACTACAGGTTCGAAAACTTCCGGGACCTCTCCAAACACAAACTTCGTTGGTTTTTTCGCCGAGACTGTTAAATTGAGGAATCCATTCCCAGTAGCCTCCTTTAAGGATTAGACTAGCGTATGGCCACGGATGATCATGAACATCGTCGGGGTCCGATTTTAAAAATTTATGCAAAAAAATATTAAAAGGAAACCATTTACGATCTTTAAGAAAGATATAATACCTTTCTAAATATGGCTCGTTGTTGACACGATCCATTACGATTCTTTTTCGACCAATCTTATCCAAGAAATTTAGAATTTTTTTCATTGATGATTATTCCGAATAAGAATTTATTAAGATTGTTTAGTATCTTTACTAGACTTTTTTGATTTGGTTTTAACTGTTTTAGTGTTATCGGAACTATCTAATGCTGCTTTAACATCACGAGCAAGTGCATCCCAGTCAGTAACAAAATCAACACTTCCATCTTCGTATTCGGTACGAGTACTATGACTTCCTACAGTTACTTTTGGCCAAATAGATTTTTTACTCTTAGTAGCTTTTTTTGTAGGTTGTGAATATTCGTCAATATTTTTTCGAATCAACATAATAATCCTCTTGATTTATATAGCTTGAGTTAACGATAACGGACCTGAAATCCAATATTCTATTTTTGAATGATTCCAACCTTGGCTCTCTAAGGTTGAATAAAGTCCGACATCGATTAACTTTTGTATTGCAGTCTTTTCTTGCTCGGACATATCATCAGGAAAAATCCAAGTTACCCAAGGTCCATTAGGAATGGACTCTAATTGTGTAAGGCTCCATGCATAAGGTGTACCGTTAATCAATTCAATGCCATTGGCATTAACAAGATCAATTTCGGGACGATGGTCGGTTTGGCATTCAAATGTTGCAGTAGCATACAACTCTTTTCGAATCAGTGCTCTTGTACCTTTAGTCCAAAATTGATTCTCTGCTACCATATTTTTGACCTGAGGTACTAATTTCCATAATGACATAATTAATATCCTTTATTCTTTTTTGTCACCGAATAATTGCAAAAGACTCAAGAACAGATTAATGAAATCAAGATATAGAGATAATGCACCGGAAATTTCAGTTCCGGGGGTTAATCCTTCTTCCATAATTTGCTCTCGGATCTTTTGCGTGTCATAGGCAGTTAGTCCTAAAAACACAATAATAGCGATAGCACTAATAATCATTTGTGCAAAGCTACTACCTACGAATACATTAATAATGCTAGCAATAACAATCGCTATTAAACCGATCAATAAATATTTCCCAAGGCTATCAAGACTTTGTTTTGTAAAGTACCCGTAACCACTCATCAAGATGAATAAAGTTGCTCCGCCCATGAAAGCACTAACAATGCTTCCAAATTTAAATACAGTAAAAATAGTAGCGAAACTTAAACCCATAAGAGCAGCGAAACCGTGTAAAAGTGCAACTGCAACACCTTTAGATGGATTAGAGTGAAGTGCAAAATTAATACCGAATACTGCCACTAAGGGTGCAAAAATAACTAACCATTTCATCCATCCGGTAAAGAAAAATGTCATTAAGTCGGGACTAGATCCAACAAACCAACTAACAATCATACTAGTTAAAATGGCCATTGCCATATGACCGTAAACACGGCTCATGGCACTATTAATTGCAGATGCAGTTTGATAAACTAAAGTTGTCATAATATTATTAACTCCTATAAATTAACGAGGTGCCCAATCTTGTTGCAATTTGATATTGTCAAAAAATTCTTTTTTAGTTCCTGGGTCGTTTTTAAAAGACCCTTTCAAAACTGTAGTTTGAGTTAAACTAGAATGTGCCATAATACCTCGATTTTCACAACAGCCGTGAGTGGCCTGAATGTAAACGCCAAGATCTTTGGCCCCGGTTGCATGTTGAATTTCTTTAGCAATATTATTTGCAAGCTCTTCTTGCAAAGTGCCTCGACGGGCACACCATTGCGCTATTCTAGTATATTTACTAAGTCCGATAAGTTTTTCTGCTGCAATAACACCAATATACGCAACACCATTGACAGGTTGGTGATGATGACTACAAACGCTATGTAATTCACTACGAACTACTAACATACCTTTATAAGCATCTTTACTATCGTTTGGAAATGCGGTATTCGATGGCGGTGGATCATATCTTCCAGACATGATCTCATTGAAATACATTTTTGCTAGTCGTCTTGCTGTTCCTTGACTGTTGGGATCTGTTTTACGATCGATTAACAAAGTGTCTAATACTTTTTCAAATGCTTCAGTGGCTTCGTTGATTAATTTTTCTTTATCTCCGGGTTCTAGATATTCACTGATGTTGTCATTAGCCCAAAACCTTTTACTAGTACTTTGCATTCTATCGCGAATTGCTTGTGATAAATGTTTTTCTGTCATTGTTATTCTCCGAGTTATAGACGAGGATGTCGTTAGTTGACTGTAACATATTTAGACCGAGTAGTCAAACCATTATGATTTTTTTCCCAAGTCCATGATGTAGATATAATATTTCTAATGTCGCTATTAATTGGTCTCCAACTAGTGTGACTTTGAAATAAATCACTGTTAGCAACCAAATAGTCCGGATCTCCAATTCTTCTTGATGCCACTACAAAATTAATTTTTTCTTCGGCGATATCGCCACAGGTTTCGATAATTTCTTTGTTACTATGCCCTTGGCCCGTTCCGAGATTATAAGCCCGAAATTCTCCAGCATCCATAGTTTCGGCTAGACAAACTGCTTCTAAATGTGCCCGAGCAATATCGGTTACATGTAAATAATCTCTTATACAAGTTTGATCGGGTGTATTGTAATCATTGCCATAGAGTAAAAAACTCTCACCACGCCGATGTGCACTAAGAATCCTGGGAATTAAATGTGTATCGTCTTTTACATGACCTAAGGTTCCGTCTGGGTCGCACCCAGATGCATTAAAATACCTTAGGGCGATGCCTTTAAATTTATGTGCATGACAATGATCTTGAATAATTCTTTCGCAAAATAATTTACTTTGCCCATATGGACTAATCGGTGATTGCAAATCTGTTTCATACAATTGACGATTAGTATTTGGGATTCCGTAAGTTGCAGCACTACTACTGAATATAAATTTTCCTTTCCAACCATTACGAAAAAGTTTTTCTAGTAGATCATTTGTTTTGCTAGAATTATTCCAATAATAGGTGTAAGGATCTTGAATACTAGGACCAACTAAACTAGTGCCAGCACAATGTATAATGGCATCTACTTTATTGACGATTGCAGCAACAGAAGTAATTTCTACAAAGTCGTCCATGAACAATTGATCAATGTATTTTGCTGCTTGAGGTATAGTATCTTTGTGATCAACACCGATTACTTGATAATTCGCTTCTTTAAAAATTTTGGCGGTATGACTACCAATAAAACCCATTGCGCCGGTAATAATAACTTGATTTTTCATCAAAGAAGTATAACGGAAGACAAATAAAAAAGCAACCTTGCGGTTGCTCTAAATTAATATTGTTGAATCCAACAATTTTGTTTTACTTCGTAAGGTCCATATCTAGAAGAATAAACTTGATATGTTTGACCACAAACGATCCTTTGATTTGGCTGTAGTACTATCATTCCTGAAGAATGGGGATAGTAAACAGGAGGAGGTGGAGCAGGTGGCAAGTGTTGTGTAATAGCATATGTAACTACTCCGCCTACAATCATAGGAACCATCCAACTATGATTATGGTGATGATGATGCCGGTGTTGAGCTTGAATCGGCAACGAAACAGTTAATAGTAACGCTCCGATTGCCGAGTAAAGTTTATTCATTTTTTAAATAATCCAACAACTTTATTTTGAATGGTTTTAGCGAATTCAGGTTGTGGAAAATTCCAACCGACAAATGCACCTAATACAAACCAAAATAGTGTTTCAAGCATGATATATTCTCCGACTAACTATTAGTATTTAGCCGGGGCAGTATGTTTTCGGTAATCATTGCCTACTCTTAGCCAATTTTCTCCTTTGCCTTCGAGTATGTCAACGATTCGATCAATAGTTCCATCGGTCCAATCGCTGATTTGTCCTAAATTAGGATGGGGTCCTGTTAACAAAGACATCAATTTAGATAAGGCATCCTCGATACTCCAAGGAATATACAATCGTTTATGATCGTTTGCAAAAGTTTCAGGAAAACTGCGATAGGCAGGATAAAGCACATTACATCCAAGAGTATCAGCTTCGGAAACGGTATTAGAGACCCAATCTTGTAAAGCACAATTAAACAGTACACGAGTATCGTTGAGTAAAGAATAGTAATCGTTTTTATCAAGATCTTCGTAAATAACAAGTTTTCCTTCCTGTTGTAATCTACGAGTACGATTCATATAACTGTTATTATTAGATCGAAGTTTACTACCGCTAAAAACAGCAAACTCAATTTTTCGGTAACCATTAGAGTAACGACGGAACCATTCCTCAATGAGATCCATAAAAAAGTCTGGTTGTTTTTCTTGATCCCATCGTGCGGCGAATCCTACTCTCCATGCTCTATCAGAAAATGGTTTTAATTCGCCGGGAACTCGACTTCTAACTTCTTCCTTGCCAAATGCTAGTCCACTAATGTTATAAATAGGAGCTTGCCAACCGGCAACTTTCATGTGCATAACCATTTCTTCATTAGTAGCAAGGATACCGTCTACGAACGAGTCCACCATTTTTTCATAGTGGCCCATCCACCGAGACATACCCCAAACATGAACAAAATCATCTGGATCAATGGTTTGAGCAAGACAACGAACAAACACCCGAGGACGATAAGCAGGATCGACTTGATTGAGAATATAAGGAATGCTCTCGATTCCGGGCTGAAACATGTCTTCGAAATAGATAACATCTTCATTAGTAACCTGACCTTCTTTCATAAATCGAATCAAGTTCATGATTTGACTCATACCGAAATAACCGCGACCGTGTGCATCTAATACCTGACCAGTGCTGATTTGTTGATCAGTGGTCAGTGTAGTTCCAGGAACATCGATCCAGGTAATACCACGGCGTTCAAATACACGACGATTCCAATCAGTTAGTTGTAGAGTGTATCGAGCCTTGTAAGGCTCTAACCCCATATAAAATAGTTTACGCATTACGATTGCCTGCGTCTTTGCGATTCATTTGTTTAATGGTCCAAGTCCAATTGTCCCGTGGATTTTTACCATTTTGCCATCGTTTAAAATCATAGTACGGGCTATGATCGTCGCCAAGGTGTGCCTCATTGTAAGGATATCCAAACTCTACACAAAATTTCTTATATTGTTCGAGATCATCGAAAATTTTGGAAACTTCGGGTTTCATTACAAAATATTTTTTAAATTCTTTAGCCATTGAATTACCTACTTTAGATTTTAAGTTGTTGAAGTGGTTTAGTGGTATTATAGTAAATTGTGGCGCCGTTCTCACCGTCTTCGGAAACAGTGATCTCAACATCACGATCTGGATAACGATTAGAGATTTGATCGTATAGATCGTCACTAATCATTTCGCAGCTTTTATAATCTAACGACAAAACACCTTGTGCGCCAGAATACAATCCTTCGAGCCATCGTTTAAATTGAATGAATTCGATGTCTCGATCATTATGCCAAACTTGAATAGCAACAGTGAAATGAAAAATATGCCTATGAGGGTAAGCCAAAAACGAAACATCATAAATGTCACCTGTTTTAAGAGCCGGATCTTGATCGGCTGCTGGGTATTTATGAATACCCTCCTTCTCGAAGGTAATCCAGATCATTCGTTTGGCTTGATCCTTAATACGAGATTGTTTTTCCATTAGTGCTTGATTGTGTTGTTCTATCATTTTAAATGTTAAAAATTAAGTTAAAGTTATTGATCTTAAAATTTATTAAATTTCTCGATCTTTGTCATAATCGTGCCAAGGAGTAAAGACCATATCTCTTTTCATTAATGTGTGTAAGCTATGACACCAAACCCCGGGGTTAGTACCTTTAAATTTTATATCATCAAGTTTAATTGTAGCATTGTATCCTAACAGTTGTATATAGGGCAATTTTACCGATATCATTGGAATAAAATTATGAAATTCAGTTAAACCACTTTCATGTAAACCTTCGACGCAATCAACCGGGATATCTAGAGTACATAGATATTCTCGTTCAAGAAAGTATATGATCATGTCTTCCCATTCCCGCCATCCTTTGGCATCGTTGGTTTCTAACTTAGGAAAACTCATATTTGCACCAAAATAGATATGTTCGGCACCATTTAATTTTGCTGAAATATCGTTTACATTTTGTACTCCTACTACAAACAAAGTTTTAAGACCTTGTGCAGGGGAGCATTCTACTTCAACGCCGTTGAAGAATTGTAAACCGCTATTCGGATCTCTGTTCATTGCTAACCTCTAAAGTTATATCTCGTTGATTTTCTACATGATTGATCTGGCACCATCTCGTCCAAACAAATTCGGCATCTCGATGCCAAATTGATGGACCTGATAATTTGTAAATCCTACCGCTTCGTGTAACACCTTGCATAGTATCTGGGTCAAAGTATTGAATTGCACTACTTACTCGTCCTTCGCCGTCGATATTCCACCCTATAAAATGACGAGTCGCACCTTCCCAATATGGGCTTTGCGCTTCGAAAATTTTCCAATGTGTTAGAGTAATCTCGGGTACCTGATCAACAGGTTGTGTTATCCAAATACTCATTGAGTCTCCTTTTCAAGGTTATCAAGACTGTTCTGGTCTAATTCTACAGTATCATCGTTACTGTTGTCAACGACTTCGAACAATTGATTAAACATTGTGTTGGCATTCATAGTTTTCTTTCCTTTAAATCCTCGGGTGCCAACAATTTCCATCCAATAAGAACTATAAGAATCGATAAGTAAATCTGATTTTACACGATCAGTTGTTGCAAAAATTTCTTCAACGATATCTTCAAAGAAAACATAATCACCTGTACTTCGTCGCATCATAGCTGGAAACGCACCTGAGTCAAACATTCGATTGGCTTGTTGCACTGCCTCAATATGAGTCCATACATTATGACCCATTAGTAAAGCGTAACTGAAACTATCCCAGCTAGTATTACCGACTTTACCTAATTTATTTAGGTCAGTTGGCCCATATTTACAAATATCATTAATTTTTAGGAGCCGACTAATAGGACTTTCGTCAAAGTGTCGCACGAAACCATCGTTAACAATAACATCCTTAAACGGTCGC